>ERZ1048068.2358-NODE-2358-length-13388-cov-49.629341_pt1 | contig 13388 bp, 9 predicted proteins | sample MGYA00383098_ERZ1048068 | MGnify/ENA primary metagenome ERZ1048068 (study PRJEB29581, sample SAMEA5548368) | metagenome | biome: marine; feature: coastal; material: water | depth 1 m | study: Short-term variability in the microbial, nano- and picoplankton... | reverse complement strand
GGTCCAAAATTCATTGGAATTGGTGGTTGCTCGTAATCTTTGATTTCACCATGAGCTTTCTCAAATTTCAAAATATTATCAGCCAACGCTTTTGTTAATCTTTTAGCATGTTGAGGAGTCAAAATAATTCTAGACTTCACCTTTGCTTTTGGTACTCCTGGCATTATTCTAATAAAGTCTACAATAAACTCAGATACTGAGTGATTGATAATGGCTAAATTAGAGTAAGTACCCGCTGCAACAGTTTCGTCTAACTCAATATTAATTTGACCTTTTTTATTTTGATCTTCGCTCATCTTTTTTATATGTTAAAGCTTTCTTCGATTTCTTCTTTAGGACCAACAATCAAATGGTCGTAAGTTCTCATACCAGTTCCTGCTGGAATTTTCTTACCTACAATAACATTTTCTTTTAATCCTTCTAGATGATCTACTTTACCATTAACAGCAGCTTCATTCAATACTTTCGTAGTTTCCTGGAAAGAAGCAGCAGAGATAAATGATTTTGTTTGAAGAGAAGCTCTAGTAATACCTTGTAATACTTGTTCAGCTGTAGCTGGTTGTGCATCACGAGCAACAACTAGTGCTTGATCATTTCTTCTTAACAAAGAATTTTCATCTCTTAATTGACGAGCTGAAATAATTTGACCTGCTTTTACATTTTCAGATTCTCCAGCATCTTCGATAACTTTCATTCCATAAGTTGCATCGTTTTCTTGAATAAAGTCATTCTTATGAATCAATTGATTTTCTAAGAATAACGTATCACCAGAATCTATAATTCTAACTTTACGCATCATTTGACGAACTACTACTTCAAAGTGTTTATCATTAATTTTTACACCTTGTAAACGGTATACATCTTGGATCTCATTCACTAAGTACTGTTGTACAGCTGATGGCCCTTGAATTCTTAGAATATCAATAGGAGTTACTGCTCCATCAGATAATGGCATCCCAGCTTTTATAAAGTCATTTTCTTGAACTAAGATTTGGTTAGAAAGCTTGATTAAATACTTTCTGATATCTCCAGTTTTAGATTCAACAATGATTTCTCTATTTCCTCTTTTGATTTTACCAAAAGATACAACACCATCTACCTCAGATACAACTGCAGGATTAGAAGGGTTACGAGCTTCAAATAATTCTGTAACTCTTGGAAGACCTCCTGTAATATCACCTGCTTTTCCAGATTTTCTTGGAATTTTCACTAAAGTTTTTCCACTTTCAACACTATCTCCATTATCTACCATTAGGTGTGCACCTACTGGAAGTGTGTATGAACGTAATGCATTTCCATCTTTATCTTCAATAATTAAAGAGGCAATAATTTTCTTGTTCTTAGAATCAGTAATTACTTTTTCTTGGAAACCAGTTTGTTCATCAACTTCAACTTGGTAATTTACACCTTGTTCAAGATTATCAAACTTAACTTTTCCAGCAAATTCTGATACAATAACACCGTTAAATGGATCCCATTGACAAATTACATCGCCTTTTTTGATAGATTTTATCTTCTTATTGAAAATAATAGAACCATAAGGAATTATGTTTGTACTAAGAGTTATATCTGTCTTTTTATCAATAACTTTCATCTCTGCAGTTCTAGATATTACTATATCTATCACTTTACCTTCAGCATCTTTACCTTCTACAGTTCTAAGGTCTTCTATGACTACCTTTCCATCAAACTTAGCTATTAATTTATTTTCTTCTGAAATATTTCCAGCTACCCCACCAACGTGGAATGTTCTTAATGTTAACTGAGTTCCAGGCTCTCCAATAGATTGAGCTGCTATAACTCCTACAGCTTCACCAATCTGAACATTGTTAAGAGTAGATAAACTTTGTCCATAACATTTAGCACAAATTCCTCTTTGAGACTCACATGTTAATGCAGATCTTACTTGAACCACATCTAATCCTGATGATTCTATTGCTTTTGCATTTAAAGAAGTAATTACTTCTCCAGCTCCAACTAATAGTTCATCATTTAGCGGATGATATACATCTTGTAATGCTACTCTTCCTTCTATTCTGTCACTTAAAGATTCTACAATCTCGTCGTTTTTCTTTAATGGAGTTACATCTAGTCCTCTTAATGTACCACAATCTTGTTCATTAATAATAACATCTTGAGATACATCTACCAGACGACGAGTTAAATACCCGGCATCAGCTGTTTTTAGGGCTGTATCTGCTAACCCCTTACGAGCACCGTGAGTAGAAATAAAGTATTCTAAAATTGATAGACCTTCTTTAAAGTTAGAAAGAATTGGATTTTCAATAATTTCTCCACCTCCTGCTGTAGATTTTTTTGGTTTTGCCATTAATCCACGCATTCCTGTTAGCTGACGAATCTGTTCTTTTGATCCCCTAGCTCCAGAATCTAACATCATGTATACTGAATTAAACCCTTGTTGGTCTTCACGTAAACGTTTCATTGATAATTCAGTTAATTGATTATTGGTTCTACCCCAAATATCAATTACTTGATTGTAACGTTCTTTTTGTGTTAACATTCCCATGTTATAATTCATAACAATACCATCAACCTCTTTGTTAGCCTCAGAAATCATAGATCCTTTTTCTTCTGGAATAATAATGTCTCCCAAACTAAAAGATAATCCTCCTTGGAATGCAAACTTGTATCCCATGTTTTTGATTTCATCTAAGAACTTTCCTGTAGATGGAATGTCTGTAGCTTTTAAAATACCTCCAATGATACCACGAAGTGATTTCTTAGTTAGTACTTCATTAATATAACCTGCAGCTTCAGGAACTACCTCATTAAACAAGACTCTACCAACAGTAGTTTCTATGATTTTCTTCACAGAATTTCCATCTTCGTCTAAATCGTTTGTTCTTACTTTAATTCCAGCATTTAATTCAACTTGTTCCTCATTAAAAGCAATTGTTACTTCTTCTGGTGAGTAGAAAGTTAACCCTTCACCTTTTACAGGAACTTCTTTAGTTGATTTTCTTTCTTTAGTCATATAATACAGTCCAAGAACCATATCCTGAGAAGGAACGGTTACTGGTGCACCATTTGCTGGGTTCAATATATTATGAGAAGCTAACATTAATAGCTGAGCTTCTAAAATAGCTTCAGGTCCTAAAGGTAAATGAACAGCCATTTGATCTCCATCAAAATCGGCATTAAAAGCTGTACACACTAAAGGGTGTAACTGTATTGCTTTTCCTTCGATTAATTTTGGTTGAAAAGCTTGAATACCTAGACGGTGTAATGTAGGGGCACGGTTTAATAAAACTGGGTGACCTTTAATTACATTTTCTAAAATATCCCAAACTACTGGCTCTTTTCTATCTATAATCTTTTTTGCAGATTTAACTGTCTTTACAATTCCTCTTTCAATTAACTTACGAATTACAAAAGGTTTGTAAAGTTCAGCTGCCATTTCTTTTGGTATACCACATTCAGACAACTTTAACTCTGGTCCTACAACAATTACAGAACGAGCAGAATAATCTACACGTTTACCAAGTAGGTTCTGACGAAAACGTCCTTGTTTACCTTTTAAAGAATCCGATAATGACTTTAATGGTCTATTAGATTCTGTTTTAACTGCTGATGATTTACGGGTGTTATCAAACAATGAATCTACAGATTCTTGTAACATCCTTTTTTCATTACGTAAAATTACTTCAGGAGCTTTGATCTCCATCAGTCTTTTTAAACGATTATTTCTAATGATTACTCTTCGATACAAGTCATTTAAATCTGATGTAGCAAAACGCCCTCCGTCTAGGGGTACAAGTGGTCTTAACTCTGGTGGGATTACAGGAACTACCTTCATAATCATCCACTCTGGTTTGTTTTCTCTATTCTTTTGAGAATCTCTAAAAGCTTCAACAACATTTAATCTTTTTAAAGCCTCAGCTTTACGTTGTTTTGAAGTTTCTGTATTTGCTTTATGTCTTAACTCATATGATAATTCATCTAAATCAATACGAGCTAATAAATCTATCAAACATTCTGCTCCCATTTTAGCGATAAACTTATTAGGGTCAGAATCATCTAAATAATTATTTTCTTGAGGAAGAGTCTCTAAAATATCTAAATATTCTTCTTCAGTTAAGAAATCCATTTTTTGTAATGGCTCCCCTTCAATGTTTTTTGCAATACCTGGTTGAATTACTACATATCTTTCGTAGTAGATAATCATATCTAACTTCTTAGATGGTAATCCTAAAAGATATCCCATTTTATTTGGTAACGATCTAAAATACCAGATGTGTGCTACAGGAACTACTAAATTAATATGTCCTACTCTGTCTCTACGTACTTTCTTTTCTGTTACCTCTACACCACATCGGTCACAAACAATTCCTTTGTATCGAATTCTCTTGTACTTACCACAAGCACATTCAAAGTCTTTTACAGGACCAAAAATACGCTCACAGAAAAGACCGTCTCTTTCGGGCTTGTGTGTACGATAATTAATAGTTTCTGGTTTTAGCACTTCTCCTTTAGATGTTCCTAAAATAGATTCTGGTGATGCTAAACCAATTGAGATTTTGTTAAACTTTTTTACGGTGTACTTCTCGTTTTTTCTTGCCATGGTAATGGTATCGAATTAAAATTGGGGTCATGGACCCATATTAGATAAGTAATTTTCTGGATGTATATATAATACATCCAGAAAATACTATAAAATTATTCTTCTAGTTTTAGGTCTAAACCTAATCCTTTCAACTCATGCATTAATACATTGAAAGATTCTGGTAATCCTGGCTCTGGCATAGTTTCACCTTTAACAATACTTTCGTATGTTTTAGCTCTTCCCATGACATCATCAGATTTTACAGTTAAAATTTCTCTCAAGATACTAGATGCTCCATAGGCCTCTAATGCCCATACTTCCATCTCTCCAAAACGCTGACCTCCAAATTGTGCCTTACCTCCTAATGGTTGTTGTGTTATTAGTGAGTAAGGTCCAATAGAACGGGCATGCATTTTATCTTCAATCATGTGACCTAGTTTAATCATATAGATTACACCTACCGTCGCTGGTTGATCAAAACGTTTACCAGTTCCACCATCATACAAATAGGTATGACCAAATCTTGGAACATTAGCTTCATCAGTAAATTCATTAATTTGATTTAAAGATGCTCCATCAAAAATTGGAGTTGCATATTTTCTGTCTAATTTCTGACCAGCCCATCCAAGAACAGTTTCATAAATTTGACCAATATTCATACGAGACGGTACCCCTAGTGGATTTAAAACTATATCTACTGGTGTTCCATCTTCTAAAAATGGCATATCCTCCTGACGTACTATACGAGCAACAATACCCTTGTTACCGTGTCGTCCAGCCATTTTATCTCCAACTTTTAGTTTACGCTTTTTAGCAACATAAATTTTAGCTAGTTTTAAAATTCCTGCTGGTAATTCATCACCTACAGAGATTGTAAACTTTTCACGTCTTAATACACCTTGTAAATCATTTACTTTGATTTTATAATTGTGTATTAATTCACTAACGTGAGCGTTGATTTTTGCATCTGTAGTCCATGTTCCAGAAGTTAAATGAACATAATCATCAACTGCATTTAACATCTTTAGAGTATATTTTTTACCTTTTGGTAACACTTCTTCTCCAAGATCATTGAATACTCCTTGAGATGTCTTTCCACTTACTAATTGAAATAATTTTTCAACTAGGTTCTCCTTTAATGAATCAAATTTTGATACAAAAGATGCTTCTAAAGAAGTTACAGCTTCTTTGTCTCTAAGTCTTTTGGTTTTATCTTTTAAAGCTCTTTTAAATAACTTTTTATCGATAACAACACCTCTTAAAGAAGGAGATGCTTTTAGAGATGCATCTTTTACATCGCCAGCTTTGTCTCCGAATATAGCTCTTAAAAGTTTTTCTTCAGGTGTTGGGTCAGATTCTCCTTTAGGAGTAATCTTACCAATTAGAATATCTCCAGGATTTACCTCGGCTCCTATTCTAATCATTCCATTTTCATCTAGGTCTTTTGTAGCCTCTTCAGAAACATTTGGAATGTCATTAGTAAGTTCTTCTGTTCCTAATTTTGTATCACGAACATCTAAAGAATATTCATCAATATGTATTGATGTAAAAATATCTTCACGAACAACTTTTTCAGAAATTACAATCGCATCCTCAAAATTATACCCTTTCCATGGCATAAAGGCTACTTTCATATTTCTTCCAAGTGCTAATTCACCTTTTTGTGTTGCATATCCTTCACAAAGAACTTGACCTTTTACAACTCTATCACCTGAACTTACGATAGGCTTAAGATTGATACATGTTCCTTGATTTGTTTTTCTAAACTTAATTAAATCATATGATTTTTCATCAGTATCAAAACTTACTAACTTTTCTTGATCTGTTCTGTCATATTTGATTGTAATCTTGTTAGCATCTACATATTCAACTACTCCAGCACCTTCTGCATTAATTAAGATTCTAGAATCTTCTGCAACTCTTCTTTCTAGTCCTGTTCCAACTATTGGTGATTCTGGACGTAAAAGTGGTACTGCTTGACGCATCATGTTAGATCCCATCAATGCACGGTTTGCATCATCATGCTCCAAGAATGGAATTAATGAGGCAGATATCGAAGCAATTTGATTTGGAGCTACATCCATGTAATCAATGGTATCAGGAGTAACAACTGGGAAATCTCCTTCCTCACGTGCAATTACTTTGTCTGATGAAATCTGACCATCCTTATCTAAAGCTAAATTAGATTGTGCAATCTTTTTACCTTCTTCTTCTTCAGCACTTAAGTATATAGGCTCCTGAGAAACGTTTACTGAACCTTCTTTTACTTCTCTGTAAGGTGTTTCAATAAAGCCTAAGTTATTTACTTTCGCAAATACTGACAATGATGAAATTAAACCAATATTTGGTCCCTCTGGAGTTTCAATAGGACACAAACGTCCGTAATGAGTGTAATGTACATCACGTACCTCAAACCCAGCTCTTTCTCTCGACAAACCTCCAGGCCCAAGTGCAGATAATCTACGTTTGTGTGTTATCTCTGCTAATGGATTTGTTTGATCCATAAATTGAGATAATTGATTGGTCCCAAAAAATGAGTTAATTACAGAAGATAATGTCTTTGCATTAATTAAATCAATTGGAGTAAACACTTCGTTATCACGTACATTCATTCTCTCACGAATGGTACGAGCCATACGAGCTAAACCAACACCAAACTGACTAGCTAATTGCTCACCAACAGTTCTAACACGTCGATTAGATAAGTGATCAATATCATCTACTTCAGCTTTTGAATTTATTAATTCAATTAGATACTTTATAATAGTAATGATATCTAATTTTGTTAATACTTTTTGGTTGATATCTATATCTAGACCGAGTTTAGTATTCATTCTAAAACGACCTACCTCACCTAGATTATAACGTTGCTCTGAGAAAAATAATTTATCAATAATTCCTCTTGCAGTCTCTTCATCTGGCGGCTCAGCGTTTCTTAATTGTCTGTATATGTGTTCAACAGCCTCTTTCTCTGAGTTTGTTGGATCTTTTTGAAGTGTATTGTGAATAATAGCATAGTCTGCTTGCTGATTATCTTCTTTGTGAAGTAACACAGTTTTAGCACCTGCTTCAATAATTTCTTCTATGTGTTCTTTTTCAATGATTGTATCACGATCAAAAATAATTTCGTTACGTTCTATGGATACAACCTCTCCAGTATCTTCATCAACAAAATCTTCAAACCACGTTTTTAATACCCTTGCAGCTAATTTTCTACCTAATACTTTTTTCAAGCCAGCTTTAGAGACTTTTACCTCTTCTGCTAAATCAAAAATTTCTAAAATATCTTTATCTCTTTCAAAACCAATAGCTCTGAATAAGGTAGTAACTGGTAATTTTTTCTTTCTATCAATATAAGCATACATCACTTGATTGATATCGGTAGCAAATTCTATCCAAGATCCTTTAAAAGGAATAACTCTTGCAGAATATAATTTAGTACCGTTTGCATGATAAGATTGCCCGAAGAATACCCCAGGAGATCTGTGTAGTTGGGATACTACAACTCTTTCTGCACCATTGATAACAAAAGTTCCAGAATTTGTCATGTAAGGAATTGTCCCTAAATAAACATCTTGTACAATTGTTTCAAAATCTTCGTGCTCTGGATCTGTACAATATAGTTTCAGACGTGCTTTTAAGGGCACACTGTGCGTAAGACCTCTTTCGATACATTCTTGAATGCTATATCTAGGTGGATCTACAAAATAGTCTAAAAATTCTAGTACAAAGTTGTTACGAGTATCTGTAATTGGAAAGTTATCCATGAAGGTCTTGTATAGACCTTCTTCACCTCGCTCTTCTGCTTTGGTTTGCAATTGGAAAAAATCTTGAAAAGATTTTACTTGAATATCAAGAAAATCTGGATAATTTGTTCCTAGTTTTGAAGATGCGAAATTGATTCTTTCAGTAGTGTTTTTCGTTGCCAAAAGAGAATGTTTTTTTGATTAAAAATCTGAATTTAATAAAGAACGAATATATACACAAAATGGTTTAGGTCTAAGAATCAATATTCTTAGTACCTAAACCTTAGTTTGTTAGATATGTTAAAGCTTATTTAAGCTCAACCTCTGCTCCAGCTTCTTCTAAAGATTTTTGAAGACCTTCAGCCTCATCTTTAGAAACACCTTCTTTAATTGGTGCAGGCGCGCTATCTACGATACCTTTAGCTTCTTTTAATCCTAATCCAGTTAATTCCTTAACTAGTTTTACAACTGCTAGTTTAGAACCACCTGCTGCTTTTAAGATTACATCAAATTCTGTTTGTTCGTCAGCTGAATCATCTCCTCCAGCTGCTGGTCCAGCTACCGCTACAGCTGCTGCTGCAGGCTCGATACCGTACTCATCTTTTAAAATACCAGCTAATTCGTTAACTTCTTTTACTGTTAAGTTAACTAATTGTTCTGCGAAATCTTTTAAATCTGCCATTTCAATTGTTTTAAAAATTTTTATTATTTAGTTTATTAATGCGCTAATTTATTTATCTGATAATGTTTGTAAAATTCCAGATAGTTTACCTCCACTTGATTGCAATGCTGAAATAACATTTTTAGCAGGTGATTGTAATAATGTAAGGATATCTCCGATAAGTTCATCTTTAGATTTAACATTTACAAGAGACTCTAGTTGATTATCTCCAACGTAAATAGCCTCTTCAATGTAAGCACCTTTTAATAGTGGCTTATCTGATTTTTTTCTGAACTCCTTAATTACTTTAGCAGGTGCATTACTTGCCTCAGAAATCATTAAAGAAGTATTTCCTTTTAATATATCCTGTAATTCTCCAAACTCCTTATCAGAAGCTTCCATTGCTTTTGATAACAATGTGTTTTTAACAACAGCTAGTTGAACGTTAGCTTTAAAACAAGCTCTACGTAAATTTGATGTAGCTAATGCATCTAATCCAGAAATATCTGCTAAATAGATGGTATTAGTTCGTGCTAACGTAACTGTTAAATCTTGTATTACTTGTGATTTTTCTTCTCTAGTCATAATGATACATTTTTAACTGCTTACGAAACAGATTTAACATCAACTTCAACACTAGGACTCATTGTAGAACTCATAAAAACGCTCTTAATGTATGCTCCTTTTGATGCTGTTGGTTTCAATTTAATAATTGTTTGTAATAATTCATTTGCATTTTCTGCAATTTTATCAGCATCAAAAGATGATTTTGCTACAGCTGCATGAATGATTCCTGTTTTATCAACTTTGAAATCTATCTTACCTGCTTTCACTTCTTTTACTGCCTTTGCAACATCCATAGTTACTGTACCAGTTTTTGGGTTAGGCATTAAACCTCTAGGACCTAAAACTCTTCCTAAAGGACCTAATTTACCCATTACACTAGGCATAGTGATAATAACGTCTACGTCTGTCCAACCTCCTTTGATTTTCTGAAGGTATTCGTCTAAACCAACATAATCGGCTCCAGCTTCTTGAGCTTCAGCTTCTTTATCTGGTGTAACTAATGCAAGCACCTTAACATCTTTTCCTGTTCCGTGTGGAAGTGTCACTACGCCTCTAACCATTTGGTTAGCTTTACGTGGATCTACTCCTAAACGAACAGCGATGTCTACAGATGCATCAAACTTTACATTAGTAATTTCCTTGATTAAAGCAGAAGCAGCATTTAAATCTAACGATTTAGTGCTATCTAACTTTGCGTGAGCTTCTTTTTGCTTTTTTGTTAATCTTGCCATTTTACTAGTTTTTATAAAGTTTATGCTGGTGCATTACCTTTAACTGTTAATCCCATAGAACGAGCTGTACCAGCAATCATTTTCATTGCAGACTCTACGGTAAATGCATTTAAATCTACCATTTTGTCTTCAGCAATTACTTTAATCTGATCCCATGTTACAGACGCTACTTTTTTTCTGTTAGGCTCTCCAGAACCTTTCTTGATTTTTGCCGCTTCCATTAGTTGTACTGCAGCTGGTGGTGTTTTTACAATAAATTCAAATGATTTATCTTTATAAACACTAATAACAACAGGTAATATTTTACCTTGTTTGTCTTGAGTTCTAGCATTGAATTGCTTACAGAACTCCATAATGTTTACACCTGCAGCACCTAGAGCGGGTCCAACCGGTGGCGATGGATTCGCGGCACCTCCCCTAACTTGTAATTTAACTACTTTACTTAACTCTTTTGCCATTTTAATAAATGTTTAAAGTGACATGTTTTTTAATTGGAAGCCAAAAAACATATCGGTATATATTTGTGTAACAATTATATTTTCTCTACTTGCATATAGCTAAGTTCCAAAGGTGTTTTACGACCAAAGATCTTAACCATAACTTCTAATTTTCTCTTTTCTTCGTTCACTTTCTCGATGGTACCATCAAAACCATTGAAAGGTCCATCTATCACTTTTACAGTTTCTCCTGATGTGAAAGGAATAGCAATATTTTCATCTTGGATTGCCAATTCATCAACTTTCCCAAGCATTCTATTAACTTCTGATCTTCTCATAGGAACTGGCTCACCACCTTTTTTCTCTCCAAGAAAACCAATAACTCCAGTAATGGACTTAATAACGTGAGGAACTTCTCCAGCTAAATTTGCTTCTACCATGATGTATCCTGGAAAATAAACCTTTTCCTTATTTATTTTCTTACCATCACGAATTTGAATTACTTTTTCTTTAGGTACCAAAACCTGACTCACAAAATCTGAAAGTCCAAGACGAGAAATTTCAGTCTCTATATAAGACTTAACTTTATTTTCTTGACCTCCGATTGCTCTTACAACATACCATTTCATTACTGAGTCAGTCATCATTAATTGGATTTAAACATTCCGAAAAAATTATCTAACCCTGATTGAAAAACATAATCAACACCAGCTACAGCAAGTGCAAAAACAATCGTAAAGATTGCAACTGTAACAGTAGTTTTTTGAGCATCTTTACTAGACGACCAAGTCATGTGATTATTTAATTCTTCGAAAGAGTCTTTTATATATTGTATAAACTTCATTTGTTTAATATTTGCACGGATTGAGGGACTCGAACCCCCGACACCTGGTTTTGGAGACCAGTGCTCTACCAGCTGAGCTAAACCCGTCTCTATTCATTCATAAAGGCATCCTGATAAATCAGGACACCTTAATGATTGATTTTATTATTGTTAATTAATAAAACTATTCTAAAATCTCAGTTACTTGACCAGCTCCTACAGTTCTACCACCCTCACGGATTGCGAAACGTAGACCAACATTCATTGCAATAGTATTAATTAAATCAACTGTAATAGTTAAGTTATCACCTGGCATAACCATTTCAACTCCATCTGGTAAATTAATTGTACCAGTAACGTCAGTTGTTCTTACATAGAACTGTGGACGATAGTTGTTATGGAATGGTGTGTGACGACCACCTTCTTCTTTTTTAAGTACGTAAACCTCAGCTTTAAACTTAGAGTGAGGAGTTACAGATCCAGGTTTAGTAATTACCATACCTCTTTTGATATCTGTTTTCTCAATACCTCTTAATAAGATACCTGCGTTATCTCCAGCTTCACCTCTATCTAAGATTTGACGGAACATTTCAATACCAGTAATTGTAGAAGTTAATTTCTCAGCTCCCATACCAATAATTTCTACTGCATCTCCTGTATTAGCAATACCTGTTTCAATTCTACCAGTAGCTACAGTTCCACGACCAGTAATAGAGAATACATCTTCAATTGGCATTAAGAAATCTTTATCTACCTCTCTTAATGGCTCTTCAATCCATGTATCAACTGCTTCCATTAATTCTAAAACAGTGTCTACCCATTTTTTCTCTCCATTTAATGCTCCTAAAGCAGAACCTGCTATAACTGGACCATTATCTCCATCGTACTCATAAAAAGAAAGTAATTCTCTTACTTCCATATCTACTAATTCGAGTAATTCTTCATCATCAACCATATCTACTTTGTTCATGAATACTACCATACGAGGGATACCAACCTGACGTCCTAAAAGGATGTGCTCACGAGTTTGTGGCATTGGTCCGTCTGTAGCAGCAACAACTAATATTGCTCCATCCATTTGAGCAGCACCAGTAACCATATTCTTCACATAATCCGCGTGACCTGGACAGTCTACGTGAGCGTAGTGACGATTTCCTGTTTGATACTCTACGTGAGATGTATTAATAGTAATACCTCTTTCTTTTTCTTCTGGAGCATTATCGATTTGATCGAAATCTTTAGCTTCAGACAAACCTGCGTCTGCCAAAACTTTTGTAATAGCTGCAGTTAATGTAGTCTTTCCGTGATCTACGTGTCCAATAGTACCTATGTTAAGGTGTGGTTTTGAACGGTCAAAATTTGCTTTTGCCATGATTATTAATTTTTAATTCTAAGTTAAATATATATTAGTGTCTAATAAATTCTTCTTTTTGAGCCAGCGACGGGATTTGAACCCGTGACCTCATCCCTACCAAGGATGCGCTCTACCAACTGAGCTACACCGGCTTGGAAAAATTTGAATATTAATAAAAATTACTTTTTAAAATATTCGGGACAAAATTATTAACTTAATTAAAAATTAATAGTTCATCCTTTTGAGCGAGAGACCAGGTTCGAACTGGCGACATTCAGCTTGGAAGGCTGACGCTCTACCAACTGAGCTACTCTCGCATTTTAAATTGAAATTTTTGTGGGGAGAGCAGGATTCGAACCTGCGAAGACATAGTCAACGGAGTTACAGTCCGTCCTCGTTGGCCGCTTGAGTATCTCCCCAAAATTTCACTATTTAAATGAACGTACTGTTGTTTTTTTGAGCCGATGGAGGGACTCGAACCCACGACCTGCTGATTACAAATCAG
>ERZ1048068.2357-NODE-2357-length-13393-cov-6.159694_pt1 | contig 13393 bp, 7 predicted proteins | sample MGYA00383098_ERZ1048068 | MGnify/ENA primary metagenome ERZ1048068 (study PRJEB29581, sample SAMEA5548368) | metagenome | biome: marine; feature: coastal; material: water | depth 1 m | study: Short-term variability in the microbial, nano- and picoplankton... | reverse complement strand
CTTGACCATGAACTCAATTAGCCCATCTTCAGTCCCGTCAGTTACGTCCTTGATCTTCCCCGTTATCTTTGCATAGTTGACTTGTTGATCTGCATCGTTCTCGCCAACAAACTTAATCTGACCGATGTAGTCACCATCTGAGGGAGATGCACTGCATCGCTTGAGCCAGAGAATAGGACCAGCCGAACTTGAGGATTCAGTTGTCTCAAGTTCAAGCGTATTTTCGCTTATAGAGTCTTTAGTAATCTTAACGCTTCCACTACTTAATTCCAGATCACCAGCGAAGGTGGCGTTGCCTGAGACATCGAAATCAGTACGGGATCTTACGGTTGTGAACCCCTCACCTAAATCAAGATTTGTGCCTGAAGTGCCGCCTTCTATGGCTCGGTAGCCATTGAAATAGATACGACTATTCGCGCCCGTAATATCTATAACCCTGCCAACACCAGATATGGTCAGGTCATCATCTATTGTAGTTGTCCCACTAACGTCTAGCGTACCTGTCACAGTCGTTGCTCCTGCGCTCAGAGTACCTGTAGTTGACCAAGCACCTGAACCGCTCATCAGGGCGGAACCCCACGAAAACTTGTTATTAGATCCAGTATACGTTATGTCACCTGAACCTCCGTTATCAGTAAGCCGAACAGCTACCCCTGCATCCGTAGATTCAATACGCAGTGGAACATCATTCGCTGTGGAAATGCTGACCAATCCTGCCATAGCCACGGCAGTTGCACTTGCATCCCACGTAAGCCACTCTACTCCACCCTCGCGGAATCGCCAATCGTCACCACTTGGTGCATCAAATGAAATCCTAGATGCCGTTGTGCCTATCGTAAGTGAGCCACCAGAAGTATTCGTAAAGGTCGCAATGTCTGTACCTGCACCAGAATTAACGGTTAACGCCGTTGTCGTATGGGCAATCGTTGTAGCACCAAGAGTAGACAGCCCACTAACCCCTAGCGTACCTGTGATAGAGGCTCCTGAAGAGGACAGGGCAAGCACAGCCCCCAAATCTATATCCTGAGTTGGTGATATAGCAAAATCACCTGCACCCTGAATGCCATACCACCAATCGGTGTCATCGTTTGCAATCCCAACCCGTACCTGTGAGCCTGATCCCGTCCGTGTGAATGTAGCAACCTCGGCAACGGTAGAGCTTACAGTCGTTGCTCCTACGGAAAGAGTGCCAGTAGTCGTGATATTCTCATCCCCGAAACTGATCGCACCAGATGCGGAAGTGATCGAACCCGTATCAATGGTGATATTTGCTAATGTACTTGCCCCTGTTACAGTGAGGGAGCCAAGAGTGCCAACGGTCGTGATACTAGACGATCCCGCCCACGTTTGAAGATCACTGATCTGAGATGCCGTGATGGATATAGTTCCACCAAGTGTAATCGTACCAGATGTGGTAATCGTGCCACCAGTAAGCGTTAATCCACTTACGGTTCCAGCCGTTGCAATAGACGTTACTGTACCACTTCCACCCGCTTCTGTAATGTAGCCCTGTGTACTGTGATCTCCCCAACCGTAAGCGGTGTTCCATGTGCCTATATCGGCAGTGGTCACACCATAAATATCAGAGGCAACAAAGACCGGATCCGTCTCAGTATAGGAAGTAAGATAGCCAGCAGAGGCGTGATTGCCCCAACCGTATGCTGTATTCCATGTGGCAATATCTGAAGTAGTGACACCATAAACGTCAGAAGCAACAAATACAGGATCTGTCTCTGTATATGATGTAAGATAGCCACCAGAAGCATGGTTCCCCCAGCCGTAGGCTGTATTCCATGTTGAGATGTCAGCAGTAGTAACGCCGTAAACATCGGATGCGACAAATACGGGGTCTGTCTCTGTGTAAGATGTTAAGTACCCAGCACTTGCATGATTGCCCCAGCCATATGCAGTATCCCATGTACTGATGTCAGCCGTGGTAACATCGTATACATCGGAAGCTACAAATATGGGATCTGTTTCAGTATAGGAAGTTAGGTAGCCCTCCGTGGAGTGATCACCCCATCCATACGCTGTATTCCATGTTCCAATGTCGGCTGTGGTGACGCTGTACACGTCAGAGGCTACGAACACGGGGTCCGTCTCCGTGTAGGACGTTAAGTACCCCTCAGTACCGTGATCGCCCCAGCCGTATGCTGTGTCCCAAGTGCCTATGTCAGCCGTTGTGACGCTGTATACATCAGAGGCTATGAAGATCGGGTCTGTCTCGGTATACGAAGTGAGGTAGCCTTCGACGCTGTGGTCACCCCATCCGTAAGCTGTATTCCAGTTAGCGGAGCCATCCGTAAAGTCTGTTACGTCAGCAATGACGTGGGTGTGAGAGCCAATGTTCCCAGACGGGAGTGTGCCTGTAACGTCTGTGGAAAGATCAACCTGACCCACATTAAGGGCTTGCCCAGATAGTGTTACGTAGTCATATGATCCGCCCAGTGTTATACCATCAGCATCAATAGTGAACGTGTTGCCAACGTCACTGTGGGTCACCGTGATTCCGTCACCACCAATGACAAACGTATCGCCAAAGTGATCTCGGATAACCTCAAGGACCTCATCAGATGCAATGAAATTACCTACCGTGATCTTCTTTGATGTAGGTGTACCACTAGGGTCATCCACCGTCATCAGAAGGTCCTCAGCCGCAACGCTCGTAGCAGTTGCTATTGCTCCGCTTGTCCACTTAGTTGCCATCGTATTCCATTATTTCATTATCCTCAAACGCCATCACAGGCTCGTCCTCGAACTGCATCCATCCATGTGTACTTACTAGACAGTAGGTTACGCTGAATGAATCAAGGTCATAGGAAGCCGTGTAAAGCGAAAGAGAATAATCGCTTGTAAAATTACCAAGAGAGTAGTCGCTTGTAAAAGTACCACAACTCATACTATTGCTGTTGGTAGTGGGTCTATATAGATCATAATCTTGTCAGCAGTGCTGTCATTCGGTAGCATCCGAACAGGAGTCCCGTCAGGATCTGCCACAACGAACAACTCATACCACTTATTAGCAGTAAGGGAAGAGAAGTCAAGAGCAAGTGTGATGGTGGTATCTGCCACAGCACCATCCGTGGAGTCTAGCAACACATCCGTGCCTGCCTCATCTCTAGCATACGCATAAACGGTTGTGCCAGATGTTGATGCAGAGGTGGACGTGAGGGACAGTCCCACAAGCTCCCCTGCACCAATAACGTGTTTATCTACTTTCTTTATAGCCATGATGATAATATAGTGATAAAATATTTCATTGTCAAGACCTTTTTCATAAAAAGTTCATATTTATTTTATGCAACGACCACTGTATTCCAGCTACCCCATGATCCAAATGCAGTGATCTGACCATCCGTAACCGTCACTGTTCGTTGCCTATACTCAGTTTGAGTCCCGCCGTCTACGGTCTGAAACTCCGTGTCATTAAACGTGTCTGTTGCCCCGTCATCCTCCCATAGGAGGTCTCCACCGGAAATTGCATAGGCATCACCAGCGGCTGATTCATAGGCGAAGGACCCTGACTTGGCTCCCGAAACGCTTCCCGCAGTCTGTGATGAGAATGAGCTGATGACCATCTCGGAAATGGCAGTCTCAGATGTTACCCCAGTGCCACCCCTTGCTACCGCTAGTGTGCCAGAGGTAATATCGGTGGCTGAGTGGTTATGAGTGCCAATGTAGGCTGACGCAATGGCTGTGCCTTGCCAAGTGCCTGAAGCGATTGTTCCGGTAGATGTTATCCAAGTGCCAGAAGATACATTGATTGCACCCGCACTGTGCGATAGTCCTGTGCCGAACTCCAGCGTAGAGGGTGCTGTCGCAGGGCTTTCTGGCATATAGACAATCTTGTCATCACCAGCGTTTAGGAGGTTTGCGAAGCCTGCCAGCATTGAGCTATAAGCCTGAACATCCACCCCTACCTCTACACTCAATGACTGTTGTGTGACATTGGAGTTAAGTAACGTAGACAGTGATGTTAACCCAGTGCCTCCATTGGCAACAGGCAGTGTTCCTGTGACATCTGCCGTTAAGGATACGCTGGCATAGAGGCTACCGCCAGATATGGTTACATTAGACCCTAGCTCCACCACGGAAGCTCCAGAGGCAGGAGTCTGTGGCATATAAACCAGTTTGTCATCACCAGCGTTGACCATATTTGCAAAACTGGTCAGCATCGACGATGATGTCTGGTAGCCAGCAGTGCTGTGATCACCCCAACCGTGCGCCTCGTTCCAATCAGCAGATGATGAGATATAAGCATCGGCAATGGCTGAACCCCACCATGTGCCAGAGGTGATTGTCCCCACGGTACTCAGGTCCGCTCCGACAGTATTGAGATGCGTACTAACAAAGTCACCTGCTCCGAAGTCATAATACAACAGATGTTTGTCAGCGGGTGATCCTGAAACATCAGTCAGGCTTAACACGCTCTGAGCAGTAATACCAGTTAAGTAACCAGAGTTATTGGTAAACACCGAAATGTTATCACCTGATGCTGTGTAGTTTGCATTGTTGGTGAATACCGATATATTATCCCCTTGAGACGTATACCAAGCATCATTGAGTAACGAGGATACGCTCTGGTCACCTAGCGAACTAGCTAAGGTCTCAGACACCCAGCCACTACCGTCATGGTACAAGATGTGCTTGTCGGCAGGAGTACCTGTGTGCGTAACGTATCCTGCATTGGCGTGGTTGCCCCAACCGTATGCCGTATTCCATGTGGCGGATGATGAGATGTAGGCATCGGCGATAGCTGAACCCCACCACGTACCAGAAGTGATTGTCCCCACCGTCCCAATGTCAGCACTAACGCTGTTAAGGTGGGTGCTAACATAATCCCCAGACCCTGCGTCATAATAGAGTAGGTGCTTATCAGCCGGAGTACCCGATACGTCAGTTAGGCTTAATACACTCTCCGAGGTTATGCCTGTGATATATGCCCCAAGATCGCTGACCTGAGACTCCGTGATAGAGATGGAGCCACCCAGTGTTATTGTTCCACTGGTCGTGATTGTTCCACCAGTTAGCGTGAGACCATCTACAGATCCGGATGTGGCAACAGACGTGACAGTGCCACTGCCGATGGTTGGTTTATTGAGTATAAAAGCATCTCCCGACACTGCATTCCAGTCGCTCTGCACGTTTACTTCAGCACCAGACGCAATACCAGCAAGTTTAGATGTGTTAGCCGACACGGATGTGTTGTTAGACACCTCGGTATCAAAGTCGGTAACCTGAGAAGCTGTAATGGATACGGATCCACCCAAGGTGATCGTACCCGTGGAGGTGATAGGTCCACCTGTCAGGGTAAGCCCATTGACAGTACCAGAGGTAGCAACAGACTGCACCGTTCCTATGCCACCAGAAGTTACGTATCCAGCACCATTGGCTATGTACTGGTTGTCAAGTGCGCCACCGTTACCAGTGTACGTACCCGCCGCCACCTGATCAAGAGTGGCACTATGAGCCTGAACATCTGTGCCAACAACCAGACTAAGCTGTGCCGCCGTTACAGAGTGTGGGTTGTTTGTAAGACCTGAATGAGTCGTGTTAGACGCTACGGATGTGTTGTTGCTGACCTCAGTGTCGAAGTCACTAATCGTAGATGCTGTCTGAGTGCCAGTGTGGTTTGCTCTAGCAAGGAAGTTGCTATCAGCATAGTCTACCCACGTAGTCCCGTTGTACCTGAGAACATCACCAGATGCCGCAGATACTATCGAAACATCTCCCAAGTCATTGATGTCAGTGGCTCCACCGCCACCTCCGGTTCCATTGTTGATCCAATGAAGGGTGCTGTCAGAACTCTTGAATGCGAGGACCTGACCATTGGTAGGCGGGTCTGTGGACCACGTAAGAACGCCTTCTCCGTTCGTGTATAGAACTTGACCTGCCGTATTCCCATCAGCCTTTGGGTACGTTAAAGCACCCACCACGAGGCTACCAGAGGACGTTAGCGTAATGCCACCCGTAGCTTCTAGCGTAATATCACCCGTAGCGTCAATGATAACAGGGACCGCAGAGGTTATACTCCAGTCATCAATGTCATGAACCTCTGACCCTTGCTGATTATACGTAGTTGAGTACCCAAGCGATACTGCACTGCCAGCTTCATCATCTTCCCAGTCAATAGACACAACAGCATCAGCCCCGCCACCAGCCCTGTCAAAGACCAGATCAACACCCGAAGTAGATAGGATCGTGCCGTCTGTGGTGTCACCCATCACGATCTTGCCATCAGTGTCGAGTGCTATGATCCCACCTAAGCCCAGTCCAGAAGTAGTCAGGCTGGAGTCAAAGATGTCAACACCGTTAGACTTTACCTTGATAGCCGCAGTTGCTTCATCCCAGTAGAAGTGATCAGTGGCGTTACCGACCTTAAAGTGTACCGCGTCTGAGTCTTGGGTATCAATGAGCCAGTGATTATACAGGTTTATCCATATACCGTGTTGCTCTAGGGTGTCAAGATCATCACCAGTGTCATCCCAGTCACCCACGTCCTTACCGATGCGGATAGGGGCAGATGTACCCGCCTCAATCATGCCGCGAACAATAATGTCGTTAAACTCCGCGTCTCCGTATCTAGTGATGATCCAGCCCTGTGTGCTAGATTGAGTTATCTTGCCGTAGGTGTCACTATCTGGGTCATCATCAACCTCCCCCTCTTCCTCCCAAGAGTACAGCCCGTCATTGGTCAGGTGCGTGTTAACGATCTTGACACCATCCATGTCAATGCGTAAGCCGGAAATAGAGCCGGGCAATATTGGGTCACCACTTGCCAGAATATCATCGTTAGTAAGGTCTTCTGTGATGGTGAATGACGTTGCGTTTTGAAGGGCAATCGCCGCTACGATTCTCTTGAATACAAGACCCGTATCTCTGCGCTGAAAGTAAACAGGGTCACCAACATTAAGGTCCTCAGCAAGTCCAGTGCAGTAAATGGTATCACCAGATAATACAGATGTAGTGACCGTTGCCAGACGATCACTCTCTCTTGCCATCAACGTGTCAAAAGAATCGCCAACCCTATTGTTAAAGTTGGATGATGAGGTCCCTTGACCCCTCCCAAAGGAACTGAATCCAGAGAAGCCAGAAGCTATGCCTGTCACAAGGTCACTTGTGTACGCATTCTCGCCTTCGAGATACCAAGATCCACCGCTAATGCCTGTAGCCCAGTTTGTATCCAGCTCCTTTGCTATGTGCAAACCGCTGGTCCTGTTAATAACGTCAAGAGGAGTAAGTATGCTTGTGTGTCCTGCGTATCCGGCAGAGTGAACCCTTCGATACTTGTTAGTGGACTTTAGCACCATCTCCCCCAGTGCCGTGGTCAGGGATACATTCGTGTCTGTGTCGCTATGGGTAGAGGTTGTCTCCTCCCAGTCCGCAGTGGAGGTGCTGAGAGCATAGTCGGAGAAAAGAGATCCCTTATTCCATACCGTAGGTCCATCGCCAATACTTAACTGGATTGACTTTGGCTTTGGGTCGGATCTGGTCCCATCAACAAAGTGTATTGACGTTGTTGCGGATAAATCACGCTCACCGTCAGCAAGGATAGGCTTGATGTCCACCTCGTCCCAATAGATATAGTTCCAGCCCTTCGGATCTCCTTGGTTCTCATATGACTCGTTCTCAAAGATAGGTCCAAGCGTTATGGTTACCGTACCATCACCACTTGTGGCGTTACTGAAGTCAAGGTCCTTGGCATTAACGTAGTCATCACGCGCCGCTACATTAGTGAATACACACCAATTATTCGTCGCAGTCCACTCAAGCGTACCGTTGGAGTCGAACTGTGCGTACTTGCCAGTGCCATTGTTATACAGCTTGAAGAAGATGTAGTCTGGTCTTGCACGACTGTTCCTTCCGCCCTGCATATAGTACGCATCTGTATATGCAGAAAGACTTATGGATAGTGTTGTCCCGCCCTGAATAGTCGGCGTGGTCTGCGAAAGCGTGTTGGGAGTAGTGCCAACTATAGTATCGAATGCCCCATCAGTATTTACAGCGTTTGATGCCTCTGGGTTTATCTGGGTGAGTCCCGAACCCGTATTCTCTACATCAGCATCAATAGCAGTTATTCTAACCTGAGTGTTATCACCTTCCCTTGTCTTGAATACGGCGGACCCAGATAGGACCCAAGGGTGATCACCTCCTAGCCAGTTCTCAAACTCCCTGACCGTTCCTGCGTTCATCCCTTTTCTTCTGATGAGGGAGATCTTACCATGGTTGTACTGAGTCACTACGGAAGAATACGCAGGGAGAAAAGAAGCCGTAGAGATCGTTCTGTATAACTCCTCATTTGCAACGGAAATCCTTGGATCTATATCCTCATAGTCATTACCTCCGCCATTGTCAGCCACTTTTCCTAGTCCACTGCTGGCGTAACGCCAGCGTCTATACTTGCCTGCGTAGGGGACATCGTGCAGGTGGTTTACCTGAATGATATGCCATGCCCCCTCTGCCTGAAAGCACCTAAGACCAAATGCTGTCAGCACAGCCTCTAGCGTATCCCTTCTTGATACTGCGGCAAACTCATCGTCATTCTCTGATCCCGTAAAAGCTAGTTCGTTGACCCATGTGAACTCTAGCGGACAATTGTTCTCGTCACCGGATCCCGTGAAGTTAACACTCCTGTGCTTCAGTGAGGATGATACGTAAAAATCAAAACCATAACCTAATGCCGCTAGGTTCTTGGCTATAACCTGAGTTAGCGTAGCTGAGTCACTATCTGCCTCCTGAGTTGTTACGTCACCGATGTAGGGTAGATCTGCTAGTCTCCCTAGTCCATCTGTAGCCGTGATGGATAACTTTACTGGTCCATCCTCCTTGAAAGATATTGAATCTGGCTCAACCTTGCCTATCCACTTTATGTCATCACCTTCTCGCACAAGCAATAAGAACTTGTCCCTAACCTCATTTATCTCATCTAGAAGATCGGTAGCAAGTGCCTCGCCCGTGTCATACAGCTTAAATGTTGTTTCGCTCTCCATGAACGGGGAGTATTCGTCATCTCCAGATAGTCTCCATCTTGTGCCTACAGATCCGCGACCATTTGCCTCTACATCTGTGATATTAGCCCATAGCGGTGCGCCACCGTTGTCGTATCCAAACTTGTGGATCTCTACAGTTCGACTATCCCCCCTGTCATCAGTAAATGAATACCTGTACTTCGCCGTGGTCCAGTAGTTTAGGTCAAATGACATTATATTATGCGATCCCTGCTTGAGTTAGTATTGCTGGACGAATTATTTAACGAGCCTAGCAGTGAAAGCCCACTGCCCATCACTCTCCCCCTTGCGAAGTATTCGTTTTCGGATACTGAGACTATATCCCTTCCCTCCACAACCATTCTATACTGAGGCACCCCAGAGCCAGAACGAGGCACTGGAGGAGATAGCGTTCCCTCTGGTATACCGCCCCCTAGAAATTCAACACCAGTACGGTTGCCAGCAAAAGGATAGGTCATAGGGCTAGGAACCATGGATGCAAGACCCGAACCCCTGTAGTTACCAGCATTGTAACTATTGGATGCTGTCAGCATTGACGAGCCACCAGCACCTGCTGACTTGCCTGTCTTCTTAATTCTAGACTTAACAATGGTTCCGAGTGCCACCAGAGATGCACCAATGGCAATTGCCTTAAAACCACTCAGATTGGCAAAGGCTGTTTTAATTGCTTCAATGCCAATCCCTGCCCCAATAGCAATCTTTCCAAGCTGAATAGCCATGTTTGCGAAAGGAAGTAACAGTTGACTTGCACCGCCGCCGCTTACTGCCATCTGTGCCAGACCAGAAACAAGCCCTGCAAGACCTTGCGTAGCCGCATTGTGAAAAGCCTTGTTGAGCCGAATGGTAAGACGCTCCGCCTCAGTTAGCTTCTCGCTTACCTTATCGGTATTATCTAGTATTATGTCAATCTCCTCTGCACTGTACCCCCTCTCTATTAACTTGAGTTTAGCGCGTTCTCTTAGCTCCTTGTTTGACTCGGATAACGCGGCGGCTTCAGCAATTAGAAAGGTTAGACTGTTGTTATTGCCTGAGTCTAGTATGGCAATTAGATTTTTTAGCCTTGCCTCCTCGGCTAACCCCTCACGGACACGCCCCGCCTGCTCTATTTCCATCTCCTTGACAGCAATAGCATCAAAATCTGAGGCTCGCATCTTATTTGTAATTTCCGCAAGCGTCCCCATCGCAACAGTTAGGTCAGTGCCTATGATCCCTAGCTCCTCCTTGCGAAGTCGGATCTTCTCCTTGAGCATACTGTTCTGCTCGGAAATCTCATAGGTGGACCTCGCAATAGCAATGCCCTCCTCTGTACTGAGTTGAAACAACTCCTCCTGAAGACCAGACTGCTTTCTACGGGCAGAAGATTGATCTTTTAAGACTGCCACCTGAGCAGTTAGTTTGCCTACAATCTCATCCTCGTTAGAAGATAGCCTATTGACTAGAATTAACCTAGACTGCTCAAGTTTTTCAATTTCAGTCAGGACGCGGCGGCTCTCCTTTTTGTTGCTAGTTAATTCTAAGCCACTTTCCTCGGCTAGTCTGTATATCTCCGCCAGTTTCTCATTCTTTGCTATCTCTATATCCATAGAGCGAAGCAATGTCTTCCGAGCCTCGACCTCTGCTTCTGTGAATTTGCCTTGGTTCTTTCTTGCTAACTCTATCGCAAAGTCACTCGCCTCAGTGTCTTCTAGTGACTTCTTAATATCATCGGCAGACCGAGCAATGTTCCCCATTAAGGGGTCCATTTGCTGTGCGCCAGTCAGTGCGTTCGTCCATATACCACCAGACTCCGTAGATAGTGACTCACCAGCCTTCTTTATGTTAGCATCTATGTTCGCCACCTCGACCCGTAGTGCATCTGCTATGCCACGAAGGGCAGATTCTGGCACTTTGAATGACTTGCCACTCAATGCATTCTGGAACGTCAACAAGCTACCAGCGGCATCATCCCAAGCCTTAGCCGCATCTTCTGTCTCCTTCTTTGCACCTTGTGTTTGATTTGAGTATGCCTCAATTGCCGCTGTGATGGCAGAGAATGCAAAAAGTATCCCAGCAGGACCCATCATCTGCCTACCCATCAGCTTAAATGCCTTGCCCATCCCGCCAGCTTGAGCAGATGCGAATGTAAGAGCCGTTGCAAACTGCTGTACGTTGTTGTTGACAGCCCGTATACCCTGAGCCGCACCAACACCAAACTGACCCATATCCTGAACGCCCTGCGTCAAGGACAGAACAGCAAAGTTAGCAGAGCCTCCAGCGTGAGCCATACCCTGCATAAGCCCCGCGCCCTGCAAGAGAGCTTTCTCTTGCTTAGTAAGCGAGGCTGTAAGTATATCGTCGATTTTAGCTAATCGGGCTTTCTCTGCCGCTAACTGGGCGGCGGCGGCTTTAGCCTGTTTTACTGTACCAACAAACTGACCGTTACTGCCTCTTAATTTACCAAGTGATGCGTCCCAGCGAGTGTTAGAAGTCGCTATCTTATTGATAGACTGGTTTAGCATACTCAAAGACTGGACACCAGTTGCCGCCGCCTTCTGCAAGCCTGTAGACTTACCCTCTAGGTTGATAATTATGTTTTGAGAGATCGCCATTATTTATTGTACTCTACTTTGTAGCCAACACCTTCCTGTCTCATGAGACTACTCTGCCAAGCAATTGCAATCTCGGTACAGGTGCATCTATCCATAATGTCCCTAGCGATAGCAGGGTTGTTGTCGCCAAGACCCAGACACAGCAGTAAATACCCGTCAGTCTCGCCCCTAAACCGCCGAACCCAAGTAGCCTCTTGGACTTTTGGGTCTTTCGCACTGCGGTTAAAGGGGCGTATTGAGGCTAACCTTCTTTCTGCCTCCGCCCTGTCGCGGTCAGCAAGATAAAAAAATCATTTACGACAACCTCTGCCATCTGCGGTATTACATCCTCGTCATCAACGCTGTCCTTGAGTGCGAGTACCAGTTTGCAAACCCCAAGATTAGAAAACTCTGAATCACCAGAGCCACTATCCTCGTTGCCTTCCTCTAGCATCTCTGCTGCCCGTTCCGCCATCTTAAAAACACGATCCTGAACCTTCTTTGTCGGAGGGCGTAATACCCCCCACACATTTGGTGCTATTTCGTATTCATTTCCAACGCGAACATCATACTCACCGTCAAGGACAGCGTTCAAATCAATCTTAGCCATTAGATCCCTCTATGTTTAATTATTCAGGACTTGTAAGTGAAACAACATTTAGCTCTGTATAACCCCTAGCAGAAGCAGTCACTGCGCAACCAGCGAAGTAGTCACTTGGTGTTACTGCGGTACCGTCTACGCCATTGTGGTACGAGATGATGTCGTTCCAGTTGTCAGCAACAGCCTTCAGGTGCAAGCGGGTTGAGCGTGGAGCAGAAGCATCCTCGTTGGTGAAATGCTTGAACGTGTAAACGTCATCGAAGCATAGCCAATTGCCATCTGGTAGGCGAATAGCAATATCGCCAGAATTCCCGTTTGTGATTTCTGAGTAAATGTCTTCGGGAAGGATTAGCTCATCCATGAAGCTCACTGAGGAGTAGTATGGTAAGCCACATCCTGTACTTCCCTGAAACGCTAGGTCAAAGGTGGGAGCAGGAACATCAAGGGTAACACCCAAGTCAGTCCACACGCCAGTTGTTCCACCATACGCCGCGTCAAGACCAGTCTTGTCAGCACCAGCCGCACCCAAGAATACTTGGCAAGCATCGGGAACCTGATGGATCAACGGAACCACAGTGATGATGCAGTTAGCAAACGCCTGTGTGTTGCCATCCATATATGTGACTGTGACCGTACTCTTGGTTCTGTTTGCCATCAACGTGTTGAGAGCAGAGAACGCAGAGTAGTCAAGAACACTACACGTAACGGTTTTAGTGACAGACCCACGCTCTACATCAAAGCCCAAGCCAGATGTGTACGTGTCGGGGGCTGTTTCTACAGAGAACCCCTCAATGTATGAGGCGGCAACGGTTGTTGCGCCAAATTGAACTTGGGTGATTTCACCCACTCCTAGCTGTGACATTAGTTGTCCTCTTTAGTTTTTTTAGGTTTAGGTTCCTGCTTGATTGGCGCAGGTGGTGCATAGAACTCCTTATAAGCAGTTTCGCTGATCTCGTTTCTTTCGAGCAAGACAGGTTGCTTTAGGTGTCTGTGAATAGACAGGGTTGTCCCCTTCGGTACTCGTACATCATACGTGCCATTACCGCCGAAGCAAGTAATGACAGCCATCTTGTCTGTAGTGAACTTCTTCTTCATCGTACTGGTTTGGCTGTGAATTCAACTTTATGTGCTAGGTAGTCGGGGTTTGCATCCATTCTTACGCTCCTATTGAACGCCCAACCCATTATTACGCTCTTGAAGTCGGTGGATCTCTCTGC
>ERZ1048068.2354-NODE-2354-length-13399-cov-6.022557_pt1 | contig 13399 bp, 11 predicted proteins | sample MGYA00383098_ERZ1048068 | MGnify/ENA primary metagenome ERZ1048068 (study PRJEB29581, sample SAMEA5548368) | metagenome | biome: marine; feature: coastal; material: water | depth 1 m | study: Short-term variability in the microbial, nano- and picoplankton... | reverse complement strand
TCTCTATAGATAAGGCATTATACATTGATGCTCTGTAGCCTCCAACACTTCTGTGGCCATTTAATCCGTTTATGCCTGCTTGTTTCCATAGACCATCAAAGACATCTGTATGGCTGTCATCTAAAAGGCTGAAGGTTGCATTCATCTTTGATCTATCTTCTTTGTTGGCAACAAAACCTTTGAATAGTGGATTTCTGTCTATTTCAGTGTAAAGTAATTCAGCTTTTTGATTATTTAATATTTCAATTGCGCTAATGCCTCCTTGTTCTTTTAACCAAGATAGGGTTAGCATTGAAACATATACAGGAAACACTGCTGGTGTGTTAAACATACTGTCTTTGCTAATATGTACTTTATAATCAAGCATAGAAGGTATCTTTCTAGAAACTTGCCCTAGCACATTTTCTTTAACCACAACCAACGTTGTACCGGCAGGACCCATGTTTTTTTGCGCTCCTGCATAAATCAAATCAAATTTTTCGAAGTCTAACTTTCGAGAAAAAATATCACTACTCATATCACAAATTAAGGGGCAATCTGTCTGAGGGAATTCATTCATTTGAGTACCAAAGATAGTGTTGTTACTTGTGCAATGGAAAAAATCTAAACCACTAGGTACTGTGTAGTCTTTAGGGATATAATTAAAGTTTGCATGCTTTGAAGAGGCAAGCTCTACTACATCTCCAAATAACTTAGCTTCTTTAATGGCCTTGTCTGACCAAGTTCCGGTATTTGTATACCCCGCTTTGTTTTCTAAAAAGTTGTAGGCTACCATTAAAAACTCCATACTTGCTCCACCTTGAAGAAATAGTGCTTTGTAGCCTTTATTTTGAAGTCCTAGGTGTTCTAAGGCTAATTCTTTGGCATGTTCCATAACAGAAACAAAACTGCTGCTACGATGTGATATTTCTAAAAGAGATAAATCAAGATTATCAAAATTAATTACTGCATTACTTGCTTGCTTTAATACAGATGAAGGCAGTATGCATGGCCCGGCGCTAAAATTATGTTTTTTCATGAGTGTTTAATTGTAATTCAAAGGTGTAAAAAATAGTAGAAAGGATATTTATTGTAGTAGTAAGTTATTATAATTTTATTAAGAAATCTAAAGTGTCAACGCCATCTGCATAATCTGAAAGCGAAGGTGTTTGTGCAACTCCAAAAGGCACATCTTCTAGAGAAACAATACATTGTATGTTTTGTTTTTGATCCTCTAATTGCGCTTTCACATCATTTATGTCTTTATAGCGTTCATAAAAAACCACAGAGATAGGGGAGCTGTACCCTGTATCTTCTTTAAGTAACATAAATTCGTTGTCAAATAATTTAATATCACTCATCAAATAAACTGCTTTATTATAATCATAGTTATTGATGTATTTATGATTGTTTATAACTTGTTTCCAAGCATACATGCCATTAAAAAAGTGATCTAAATTATATTGCTCTGGAATATATATTTTTGAAACATTGCGGCACCCTAGTCCAAAATAGCGGTATACATCATCTGCCAAGCTTTGCATTTGCTTTGGAGTTTCTTTGCCCGTAATAATGGCAACAGCATTTCTGTTTTTACGAATAATATTAGGATACTTACTAAAATAATGATCAAAATATGTAGCGGTGTTATTACTGCCTGTAGCGATTACTGCATCAAAGTTTTTTAGGGTGTTTTCAGTAAAAGCAATAAAGGGTTTAAACTCTGGAGCTACAGCACATACATAGCTAGCCAAAAAAGGCAGCAGTTTTTTATCGTTAGAGGATAGTTTTGCCTGTATTTTATGACCACACAGTAGTACAGATAAAAAATCATGAAACCCAACTAGTGGAATATTCCCTGCCATAACAACTGCAATTGTTTTGGGTGAATTTACCTTATCAATAGCGTAATTAGATACCCAATTGGTCAGGTTTTCTTTGGTGAGCGCATCACTCCAACTTTTACATGAAAAAGCAAGGTTGTCATAGGTAAACCAAGTGTTTTGATGATGTGCATCTTGAAGGGTCTGTATCATTCTCTCACAAAAAACGGCAGTATCAGGCAATGATGAATCTACAGCGAAGTCTTTTGCCTGCAGGGTATTTGTGTTGTCATCAATAGGAGAAACAAACTGCCCTAAAAAACGTCCTAAGGTTACAAAAGCGTCTATTTTTTGGTCTAGATTCATTTTAATTCATATGATTTTCAAAGGTAAAAAAAACTCAGGTAACTATTTACCTGAAACAAGGGTCATAAACAAAATGTTTTCACAATTTATCAAGATGTATTTGTAGTTGCCATTACTAGGACTTAAATTTGCAATAATTAAAAAAATATTACATGGCTATTATAATAACTGATGAGTGTATTAATTGCGGCGCCTGTGAGCCAGAATGTCCAAATACTGCTATTTATGAGGGTGCAGATGATTGGCGTTATGCAGACGGAACAGATCTTGAAGGTTCTCTTGTGCTTACTAATGGTAAAGCTGTGGATGCCAATGAAACTCAGGAGCCTATTAGCGATGAAATTTATTATATAGTTGCAGATAAATGTACAGAATGCAAAGGCTTTCATGATGAGCCGCAGTGTGCTGCTGTTTGTCCTGTAGATTGCTGTGTGCCAGATGATGCTAATGTTGAAACCGAAGAAGCTTTACTTGGAAAACAAGCTTTTATGCATTTTAAATAACTTGCTAGATTGCATTTTTAAATAATAAAAAAAACCATTAATTGGCTTAAAGTAATATGTTTTTAAACAGTACTATTAACAATTTTTCTTAGGCTAATGATGCAAATTTGATGTGCAAATTAAGCCAATAGATGCATAAAAATAAGCATAAAAAAACCCCGCCATAGGCAGGGTCTTATAGTGCATTTTAAAATTATAGGTGTATAACTTCACCATAGGCATCCGCTACTGCTTCCATAACAGCTTCACTCATAGTAGGGTGTGGGTGTATGGTTTTTAATACTTCATGGCCTGTAGTTTCTAGTTTTCTACCTAGTACCGCTTCTGCAATCATATCTGTAACTCCAGCACCAATCATGTGACATCCAAGCCATTCTCCGTACTTGGCGTCAAAAATAACCTTTACAAAACCATCTTTTGTTCCAGCTGCACTTGCCTTTCCAGAGGCAGAAAAAGGAAATTTACCGACCTTTAATTCATAGCCTGCTTCTTTTGCTTGCTTTTCTGTCATACCAACACTTGCAATCTCTGGAGTTGCATAGGTACATCCAGGGATATTTCCGTAGTCTATAGCCTCTACTTGCATACCTGCAATTTTTTCTACACATGTAATTCCTTCTGCAGAAGCTACATGGGCTAATGCTTGTCCAGGTGTTACATCACCAATTGCATAATATCCAGGAATGTTGGTTTGGTAATAGTCATTAACCATGATTTTACCTTTGTCTGCAACAATACCAACCTCTTCAAGGCCTATACCTTCAATGTTAGATACAATACCAACGGCAGATAAAACAACATCTGCTTCAATTATTTCTTCTCCTTTTTTTGTCTTTACTGTGGCTTTTACTGTTTTGCCAGAGGTATCCACTTTTTCTACAGAAGAATTAGTCATTACTTTTATTCCTGCTTTTTTGAAAGAACGTTCAAACTGTTTTGAAACATCTATATCTTCTACAGGAACCAAATTTGGCTGAAATTCTACAAGGGTTACATCTGTACCCATAGTATTGTAAAAATGGGCGAACTCTACACCAATAGCACCACTACCAACAATGATCATTGATTTTGGTTGCTTTTCTAGGGTCATTGCCTCTCTGTATCCAATAACTTTTTTTCCGTCTTGTGGAAGATTTGGCAACACACGAGAGCGAGAACCGGTTGCTATAATTATATGATCTGCACTATACTGTGTACCGTCTACATCAACTTTCTTTCCTGGCTTAAGTTTTCCGAAACCTTCTAGGACATCAATCTTGTTTTTTTTCATCAAAAACTGAACTCCTTTACTCATTCCATCAGCAACGTTTCTACTACGTGCCACAACCTTCGTAAAGTCTTTATCGTATTGCTTTACAGAAAGACCATAATCTTCTGCATGCTTTAGGTAATCAAAAACTTGTGCACTTTTAAGTAATGCTTTTGTTGGGATACAACCCCAGTTAAGACAAACCCCTCCAAGACTTTCTTTTTCAATGACAGCGGTTTTTAATCCTAGTTGTGAAGCTCTAATAGCGGTTACATAACCTCCAGGGCCACTTCCTAAAACAATTACATCATATTTACTCATGGTACTTTATTTGCTAGTTAATTTATGGTACAAATTTACAAAATGTGCAATGGAAACATAACATATTTTTGAAAAAAGAACATTCCAAATAATTAACCTGCGTATGTCTGTAAAACACATGATGATTTCAAGGAATGTTTCACTCTATTTTTCAAAATCAACAGAGAGCGAATTCACGCAGTATCGCTGTCCTGTTTTGGTAGGGCCATCATTAAAAACATGTCCTAAATGACCACCACAATTTGAGCAAACTATTTCTGTGCGCTGCATACCTAAGGTTATGTCTTTAATGTAACTAACGCTTCCGGCAATACTTTGGTCAAAACTTGGCCATCCGCAGCCGCTGTCAAATTTACTACTACTATCAAATAGTTTGTTTTTACACCCCATGCAGCCATAGGTTCCATCCTCAAAGGTAAGGTTGTAGCTTCCAGTGTAAGGGCGTTCTGTTCCTTTTTCTCTTAGAATTTTATATCGGGCTTCTCCAAGTTCTTCTCTCCACTGAGCTTCTGTTTTTTGTATAGGATAGTTGCTCATTATTTTTCTGCTTTAAATAGTAATGCCTCACCGTTGATACAGTGCCTTTTTCCTGTTGTTTCTCTAGGTCCGTCATTAAATACATGCCCTAAATGGCCCCCGCAAGTAGCGCAATGCTCTTCGCTTCTGGCATAGCCAAGATTGTAGTCTACATCAAAACTCACATTGCCTTTTATTTCACGATCAAAACTTGGCCATCCCGTACCGCTGTCAAACTTGTGACTACTCTCAAACAAAGGAGTCTGGCAGGCAGCACAATAGTAGGTTCCTTTGGTGTAGTTTTTGTTTAAATCACTGCTAAATGCTCTCTCTGTTCCTGCCTGGCGTAGCACATAATATTGCATTTGCGTGAGTTGTGATTTCCACTGGGCATCTGTTTTTACTACCGGAAAAACTACTTGTTTTTTTACTGTTTTTTGCGCATTTACATTACAGCTTACTACCATTATGGCAAGTAGCAATAGAATTACTTTTTTCATATTTTTTTTCTCATTTAATATTATAAAGCCAATACCTGTTGCATACTAGGGTTTGTTTTTGCAAATTCTGCCCCAACAATTGCAATTCTAAAGGTTTGATTATTAGTTAGACCAAGGCTAAGGCTATCAAGATTTATGTCTCCTTGCAAAAATAATAAGACATCTATAAAGGTATGATTAAAACTGTATTGGAAACTACCATCATTGGTATAAATTGTTTGCGGTAAGGGAGTCCATACATCAAAGGCGTCTGCAGTTCCGCCAGAAATAACATCTTCTAGCCAGTACACTAGAATAACATCACTCTCATACACCTGAATATCTGCGGGTATATCTACCAGTTGGCTGTAACTGTTTGAATTTGTAAAACTTACAGTTGTTTCAAAAACTTGACTCAGCGAACCAGTCTCTATAGGGTCATTTTCAATGTAACAAGAATTCAAAAGTAATAAACTAGGCAGGGATAGTAATAAGAATATTTTTTTCATGATATGATATGTTTTTGAATATGGATTTGTTTTTAATACAACACCAAACTACGTGCCAAAAATAAAAGTATTCTTTGGCAAATAAACCAAACAGTGTTTATAATAAAATTACTTTACTCAATAAAAACACTGCATTATGATTTGATATTTTTAATTTAGCAGAAAATACATACTATGTCCAAATTGGAAAAAGGATCTTTAAAATTGCGTAATGCGTGGGCATTTTATGACTGGGCAAACTCTGTGTATAGCTTAGTGATTGCTTCTGCCGTTTTTCCTATTTTTTATGGTGCATTATTTAACAAATCTAATATAGAAACAGTTAATTTATTTGGATCTCAAATACGCAGTACTCCTTTAATTACTTACACAACTGCAGCTGCATTTTTGGTAGTGGCTTTTTTGTCTCCCCTTTTATCTGGTATTGCAGATTATGTTGGTAACAAGAAAATTTTCATGAAGTTTTTCTGCTATTTAGGTGCGGTATCATGTATGGGTTTGTATTTTTTTTCTCTTGAGAATATATACCTAAGCCTGTTTAATTACTTTCTTGCTTTAGTTGGTTTTTGGGGTAGTTTGGTTTTTTACAATTCATACCTTCCAGATGTTGCTTTTAAAAATCAGCAAGATAGTTTGAGCGCCAAAGGGTTCTCTCTAGGATATATTGGTAGTGTTTTTTTACTTCTGTTTAATCTTATTATGGTTTTAAAACCAGAACTTTTTGGTATCTCTGGAGAAGATGCTAGTATTCAGGCCATGAAAATTTCATTTGTAACAGTAGGTATTTGGTGGATTGGGTTTAGCCAATACTCTTTTTACTACTTGCCAAGTGTTACTGGCGCATCAAAAAAAGTAAACAAAGATGTAATTTTAAACGGCTTTAGAGAGCTAAAACAAGTAAAACGATCTTTATCACAAAACGTTCAGTTAAAAAGATTTTTAATTGCTTTTTTCGTTTATAGTATGGCGGTACAAACCGTTATGTTAGTTGCTACCTATTTTGGAGAACAAGAAATTAATTGGGGAGATTCAGATCAAAAAACACTAGGGCTAATTTCTAGTATTTTAATTATTCAGTTGGTGGCAGTTTTAGGATCTTTATTGACCTCTAAAGCTTCAAGTAGGTTCGGAAACATTAATACATTAATTTTTATTAATTGTATTTGGCTTGTTTTATGTGTAGCTGCATATTTTGTGACCCAGCCCATAGAGTTTTATATAACAGCTGGTTTTGTGGGCCTTGTAATGGGTGGTATACAAGCGCTGTCACGCTCGACATATTCTAAGTTTTTACCTGATACTAAGGATACTACATCCTATTTTAGTTTCTATGATGTTTCAGAAAAAATAGGGATTGTGGTAGGAATGTTGGTCTATGGTTTTGTAGATCAAATTACAGGCAGTATGCGCAATGCCATTTTATTTTTAGTCTTGTTTTTTATTGTTGGCGTGATTTTACTTTTACGCGTACCAAGAAAATATTAATACTATACAATTTTTAGTTAGATTTGCTGTTATTACAAAGGAAAACTTACGCACTTATGAAAAAATTACAACTTCTTAATTGGATGTTAATAGCTTTTTTAGCACTTCAATTTACCTCTTGCACCAATGAACCTCTAGAAGGTGAATTTCCTCAACAGGATACCTCTGGAGAGATCGTCCCAGGGTCATTTACAGCACTTGTTAATGACGTAGCTTTTACAGCGGCTTTTACCACAGCCTCAGTCAATGTAGATGGTGATTTTATTATTACAGGTGTATCAAGTAATAATACCGCAATACTATTGACAGCAAGCCCACTAGCAAATGGAAGTTATGATCTAACACTAAACCCTACAAATAACGATAATGGCGCAAGCTATTTTGATGTTCAATCTGAAACATTTCCCTTTCTAACTCTGGGTGATATTGGAGGAGGAGGTACCTTAACAATTACAAACTACAACGAAACAGATTTAATTATTTCTGGCACATTTAATTTTATTGCCGCAAGAGCAGCCTTAGATGCCAATGGAGATCCAATTACAGATGCCAATGGAGATGTTATAATACAAAACGCTTCCATAACTCAGGGAGTCTTTACTGATATTCAAATGACTTTTGATGAAAACCCTGGCGGTGGTGATCCAGGCGATGGAGGAGGTTCAGAAGACCCAGTTGATGTAGATCAGTTTTTTGCACTGGTAAATGGGCAAGAACATGAAGATCAAGTATTAACGACCACACTAAACACCGTTGGTAATGATATGGTCTTTAAAGTAGAGGCGCAAACGGCAACTGGCTCTATGATGAGAATAGATATTCCATTTGATATGGGTATTGGAACCTTTGATATGGAAGATGGTATATCTGATGGTACAAAACTCATCGGTATTTATAACCCAAATATTGGTGGAGAAAACCTAAGCTCAAACCCGGGAAGTATTACATTTACAGAGTTTGATACGCAAAATGGTGTTATTGAAGCTAGTTTCTCCTTTACCGCTAGAGATCCACTTGGAGAAGATCCTTCGGTGTATCAAGTTACCCAAGGAAGTTTTACAGTATATTTTGAAGGAACCGAGCCACCAGCTTTAATGCCTTTCAAGGCGGTGATTGATGGCGCTGATTTTGAGCCTTCTGGAGTAAACGATACTCTTGAGATTACAGACCAAGAGGTAAATGGCATGAATGTTACATTTATAACTGCTACTCTGGAAAATGGTAGAACCATGAAAATTGGATTTCCTTCAGATACTATTATCCCTGGAGTATACCCTATGAGTACAGAGGTTGACAATGGAGACGAAACTGTTGGCCTTTACATAAGAGAAGGAAGTAGTATTGAGTTTGTTTCTAATCCAGGTGTACTTACCATAGATAGTTATGATCAACAAACGGGAGACATAAGCGCTCGTTTTAATTTCACTGCTATTAATCCAGATGGTGTAGATCCTACTGTAATTCAAATCACAGAAGGTGTTATTAATGTAAACTTATTGTAATAAATAAAATAATTTAAGATAAATCTAAAGGCCTTTTCTTTTTGTTGAAAAGGCTTTTTTTATTTGGCTTCTACACTAATTAAACAGCACAATTAACTATTACCTTTGATAGCTGTGATGTATGGCATACATATTGAATTATGATGTATGTGTGAGTAACTAATTTATATGAGTATCAGTGATTTCACACAATTAGTAATAAGAATAACAATTAACAAACGACTTTGTAGCACCTTTATTTGTGACACATTGTCTTACAACATACTATGTCAAAATCAAAAGTATCCTTATTAGACAGTTTGTCATTTCAGGAATTTCAAGACGATGCAGAATTTATTCCGTTGATGTCTTCAGAAGATGAAGAAGAAATGAACAATGAAGACCTTCCAGAAATACTACCAATACTACCTCTACGTAATACAGTTTTATTTCCAGGAGTTGTTGTACCTATAACCGCTGGGCGTGATAAGTCTATTAAGCTCATAAATCAAACAAATAAAGAAGGTAAAATTATTGGTGTTGTTTCTCAAAAAGAGGAAGGGGAAGAAGATCCAGGAATTGAAGATATAAATACCATTGGTACTGTGGCCAAGATATTAAAGGTATTAAAAATGCCTGATGGTAACACAACAGTTATCATACAGGGTAAAAAACGTTTTCAAGTAGCAGAGGTGATTACCACAGAGCCGTATCTTACTGCAACAGTGAGAGGGGTTGAGGAAGCCAGACCTGCAAAAGACAATGAAGAGTTTTTGGTAATTGTAGAAACCATAAAAGAAAAATCTTTAGCTATAATTAAAGACAGTCCTAACATTCCTAGCGATGCATCCTTTGCTATAAAAAATATAGAGAGCCCGTCATTTTTAATCAATTTTGTTTCTTCTAACTTAAATATTTCAGTAGCAGAAAAGCAGAAACTATTACAAATTAATGATTTGCAAGAAAGAGCTTTGGAGACTCTTCGATACATGAACCTGGAGTTGCAAAAACTCTCTTTGAGAAAAGATATTCATACAAAGGTGCATAATGATATAAACAAACAACAGCGTGAGTATTTCTTGAATCAGCAAATGAAAACCATTCAGGAAGAATTGGGCGGAAGCACCTCTGAGGCAGAGATTGAAGCAATGCGAGTGCGTGGTAATGCAAAAAAATGGAATAAAGACACCGCAGCACATTTCAAAAAGGAATTATCTAAAATGCAACGCTTAAATCCTCAAGTTGCTGAGTTTAGTATTCAAAAAAATTACTTAGACCTACTTTTAGAATTACCTTGGAATGAATTTAGTAAAGATAAATTTGATTTAAAACGTGCCAAGAAAATTCTTGATAGAGACCACTACGGTCTAGATGATGTTAAAAAACGCATCATAGAATACCTTGCAGTTTTAAAGTTACGTAATGACATGAAATCGCCTATTATTTGTTTGTATGGCCCTCCAGGAGTTGGTAAAACTTCTTTAGGAAAATCTGTAGCAGAGGCACTGGGAAGAGAGTACATACGTATCTCTTTGGGTGGATTAAGAGATGAAGCCGAAATAAGAGGACACCGTAAAACCTATATAGGAGCAATGCCAGGTAGGATAATCAAGAGTCTGAAAAAAGCAGGTACAAGTAATCCTGTTTTTGTGCTCGATGAGATAGACAAGCTTTCTATAGGCAGTCAAGGCGATCCTTCTTCTGCACTTTTAGAGGTCTTAGATCCTGAGCAAAACAGTTCTTTCTATGATAACTTTCTAGAACTAGGGTATGATTTGTCTAAGGTTATGTTTATTGCAACTTCTAATAGTTTAAGTACCATACAACCAGCTTTACGAGACCGTATGGAGATTATCAATGTTACAGGATATACCATTGAAGAAAAAGTTGAAATTGCCAAGCAGCACTTATTACCAAAGCAATTAAAAGAGCATGGTTTAACTAAAGCGCATCTTAAAGTAGGTAAAGCGCAATTAGAAAAAATTGTAGAGGGGTATACAAGAGAAAGTGGTGTTCGTGGTCTAGAAAAGCAAATTGCAAAAACAGTACGCTATGCTGCTATGAAAATAGCCATGGAGGAGCCTTATGATGTTAAAATAAGCAACAAAGATATTATTGAAATATTAGGAGCTCCAAGACTCGAGAGAGATAAGTATGAAAACAACCAAGTAGCAGGTGTTGTTACTGGCCTAGCCTGGACACGCGTTGGTGGAGATATTTTATTTATTGAATCTACCATTAGCAAAGGAAAAGGAACTTTAAATATGACAGGAAATCTTGGTAAGGTTATGAAAGAGTCTGCCACTATAGCCTTAGAGTACATAAAATCTAATGCAGAAACCTTAGGCCTTAAACAAGAGATTTTCGAAAAGTACAATGTACACATCCATGTACCAGAGGGAGCTACTCCAAAAGACGGGCCAAGTGCAGGTATAACGATGCTAACCTCATTAGTGTCTTTATTTACCCAGCGCAAAGTAAAGAAGAGTTTGGCCATGACTGGCGAGATAACACTTCGTGGAAAGGTGCTACCTGTTGGAGGAATCAAAGAGAAAATACTTGCAGCAAAAAGAGCACGTATTAAAGAGATCTTGCTGTGTGAGGAAAACAAACGAGATATAGACGAGATTAAGCCAGAATATTTAAAGGGCTTAACCTTTCATTATGTAAAGGAAATGAGTGATGTTTTAGCCCTTGCTTTAACAAAGGAAAAGGTCAAAGGAGCTAAAAAATTATAAGATGATATTTTAAAAGCAGATAGTGGCCTGTTTTTTAGCTGCTTTTTATTGTAAAACTCTTTTCTTTTCTCTCGAAAATAAATTATACTTACACTCGTTATTGTACTAAAGAATTCTTTGCTACCCTCTATGAACCAAAAGGTTTTATTTTTACTAACCTCACTCATAACTTTTTCTGCCCTTGGGCAAATAGGAGGGCGCGCTACCTATCAGTTTTTAAATTTGGTTAATGACCCTAGACAAGCTGCTTTAGGAGGCAAGATAGTTACTAATTACGATTATGATCCAATTCAAGGATTATTTAATCCCGCTGCCATTAATCCTCAAATGGATAAACAGTTATCTGTTAATTACAATAATTATTTAGCAGACGTTAATTATGGTACAGTTGCTTATGCCTATTCTTGGGATAGATACACCCAAGTAATACATGCAGGGATTTCATATATAAATTACGGAGATTTTGCTGGCTACGATACCCAAGGAAATGCTACCAATAATTTCTCTGGTGCAGAGGTAGCAATTTCTGTGGGCCATGCGCGTAACATTCCTTTTACTAATTTCCATTATGGAGGGAATATTAAGTTTATATCCTCTCAACTAGAGCAGTACAGCTCCTTTGGAGTTGCTGCAGATTTAGGTATCATGTATGTTCATGACCAGTGGGATTTGCAAATAACAGCAGTAGCCAGAAACATAGGAACCCAGCTCACACCTTATGATATAGAGATAGAGCCGCTTCCCTTTGAAATCATTCTGGGGGTATCTCAAATTCTAGAGCGCATACCAATTAGGTGGCACATTACTCTAGAAAACATGCAGCGGTGGGATTTGGCTTTTTCAAACCCAGACAGAGAAATTACAGATTTGGAAGGAGTTGTTACCAAAGAAAACATTAATTTTATAGATGAGGCATTTCGTCACGTTATTGTTGGCCTCGAGCTATTTCCTGAAAGTGGTTTTAATATACGGCTTGGTTATAACTTTAGACGCGCAGAAGAATTACGTATTATAGATACACGAGCATTTTCGGGCTTGAGTGCGGGATTTGGAATTAAACTTAATAAAGTGAGATTAAATTATTCTTTTTCAAAATACAATACCGCTGCATCAAGTAGTTTTTTTGGACTTAACATAGATTTACAATAATGAAAAAAATCACCATCGCCATTGACGGTTTTTCTTCAACAGGAAAAAGCACTCTTGCAAAGCAATTGGCAGATTGGCTTGACTACATATATGTAGATACAGGCGCTATGTATCGTGCAGTAACTCTTTTTGCAATGCAACAAGGGTTTATTACAGATGCTAAAGTAGATCAAGGTGCTTTAGAGAATGCATTAAAGGATATATCAATTGATTTTAAAAAAAATGAAAGCACAGGTATGGCTGACGTTTTTTTAAATGGTGTTAATGTTGAAAAACAAATACGAACACTCGCTGTATCAAGTCTTGTAAGTCCTGTTGCTGCCATTTCTGCGGTGCGCGCAAAATTGGTTTCTCAACAACAACAAATAGGTAAAAACAAAGGTGTTGTTATGGACGGCCGTGATATTGCAACTGTTGTATTTCCTGATGCAGAACTCAAAATATTTTTAGATGCATCTGCAGCTACAAGAGCTCAGCGCCGCTATAAAGAACTTATAGACAGTGGAGACAAGGTTTCTCTAGAGGATGTTTTGAAAAATGTTGTGGAGCGAGATTATATAGATTCTACCCGCAAGGATTCTCCTCTTGTAAAGGCAAAAGATGCAATCGCTATAGATAATAGCTACATGAATTTGGAAGACCAGTTTCATGTCATCCTACAACTGGCCAAAGATAGAATAGCGGGAAGAATCTAATAGCATTAAATGTAATTCCTTAATAAGATCCCCAAGGCTATAATTAATTATCCTATCACTTTGGAAATTAAAAGAAAAGAATTATTTTTGCAGCCCATTTTGACGG
>ERZ1048068.2352-NODE-2352-length-13423-cov-3.734440_pt1 | contig 13423 bp, 14 predicted proteins | sample MGYA00383098_ERZ1048068 | MGnify/ENA primary metagenome ERZ1048068 (study PRJEB29581, sample SAMEA5548368) | metagenome | biome: marine; feature: coastal; material: water | depth 1 m | study: Short-term variability in the microbial, nano- and picoplankton... | reverse complement strand
GCCCGCAAAAAAGAGCCGGTAGCTGGTCGAGTTAAGTGCTCGGAGGGAATTGGAGAATCGCACGTGAGGAGAGATCATCCCCGCGATTCGTCCGTGGGGTCAAAAAAAAGCGGCCTCGCCAGTAAAGGCGAGGCCGCGGAAAGAAACGGTTTCTTAGCTAATTCGCGTCAGTAATTAGAATGAGAAGGTAGCACCGATGTGAGCGGTCAAAGGAGCGCCAAGGTAACCGGCGGCACGTTGAGCACTGTGAGGCGTAGCGCTACGAATCGATTCGAAGCGGCTCTCGTCGTCGGCGTCAGAGACATACATCTCGTCGAAGACATTGAAGATGTGACCGAAGGGCTTCACCTTGAAGGGACCCACTTCTTGAGGCACGTGGTAGTTCACGTGCAGATCGAAGACGGTGTAGCTCGGGATCTGCCAAGTTTGAGCGCGGTCGTTAGGGTTGGTGCGATCTTCTGGGGAGAATTCCGACCAGTAGCGACCGTAGGAGCGGCCCTGGAACTTGATCGAAAAACCCTCGGTTGGGAAGACGGTCACCGCGTAGGCCAATTGGCTTTGCGGAGAATCACCCACCTCGAGTCCGTTATGGTCGGAATCAACGCCACGGAGGTAGATGATGTCGTCATCGTCGTTGGCGTCGCGGCCAAACTCGGTGAGCGTGCGGTCACCCCATTGGGTGAAGAACAAGTTGGCACTGACATTGAACTTGCGGTCAGCAGATTCCCAGCGGAGGCCGCCTTCGACGGATTTGAAGACTTCGTTCGGGGAGTTGATCAGACGACCATTGGTGTCATCGATCACGCCGTCGAAGACAGGCACTTTGGAGACCCAACCGGCATTGCCGTAAACGCTGAATTGCTCTGAGAGCTTAAAGTTCACGCCGCCCTTGATCTGGTGGCCGGTATCGGCGCCGGGGTTGAGATTGAGGGTGTCGTTTGAACCCGGTGAGGCCCGACGGAAGTGATCCTCGTGACCATACTCGATGTTGGAGAATCCGTAGACGCCAAAGGCGGTGATCGGACCGGACTTGTATTCGCCCTGGGCGAAGAGGCCGAGCCAATCCACGGTATTGGTGGTGTGGTAGTTCACCTTATCACCAAGACCGAGACGGGTTTGATCACCGCCATCCCAAAACTCGGAAGCTTGGGAAGAGCGGGGCAAGTAGTAGGAGCCGCCGAGGAGGTCGCGCACTTCACGATAGTGCTCGATCCAAGCGGTGCGATAGTCGACACCCACGTTCAGGTTGAGTGCTTCGCTGTATTGAAAGTCCAGTTTGGAAATGAAACCAAATTGGTTTTGGACGTTCACCGAGTTGCGGAGTATTCCCACGAAGTGTCCGGCCACTTTGGTGCGATCGCCACGAGTGGTGGTCGTGCCAGAGTTGGCAGCGATGATTTTGTTGTAGTCCAGTGCACTGCCGTAGCTGCCACCGATCGAAGTCGGGATCCAAGCGAAAGCCCGGGAGGAGCTATTGAAACCGTAGACCTGTTCCGTGGAGTAAAGGTTGCCGGACCCTCCACCATTACCACCGCTGTAGTAGAACACGGTGGAGAGCTTCGCCTGATCATTGATTTGGGAATACCAATTTATGTTGACCTGGGGCTTGTTGAAGTAGTTTTCGCGCTCATTGATGAAGCCGCGATCATGGCGTGCATGGGTGCTGTCCCAGAAGTATTGGCGGCCCCCGTAATTCGGGCTCACTGGCGAATAGTTCTGATTGAAGCCAATACCGCCATCGACACCACCGCGACCGAGAGCGTCTTGGATATCTTGGTCGGAGAATCCGAGTTTGCTCTTGGCGAAGTCGGCATCGTAAGCGGCGAAATTGTTGGCGAACGTGCGTTGGCCGTGACGTTGAGGAGCAGTGATGCCGTAGACTTCGATGCGATTGGTGTCGTTAACGAACCAAGTGGCGCCGAGGTAGTAGCCTTGGCCGTCAGTCCACAGACCCCGGGCGTAGCCGTCACCGGTCTTGGTGACGCCGCCAACAGTGAGAGCGAATTTATCGTCGATGAGGCCGGTGTTGAGCACGCCGGTGAACTTCATGAAGCTGTTGCTGCCGAATTCGGCTTTGATCGAACCGCCCCGAGTGTAGGAGGAAGGATCGGTGATGATGTTCATCGTGCCGCCAATGGAAGGCGTAGGCAGGGTGACGTTGGATAATCCGCGTTGGAGTTGAATCGTGCTAGTCACGTCGCCGAGGCCGTCCCAGTTGGACCAGTAGAGCCAACCGTTCTCAATGTCATTGGTGGGGACACCATTGATCATGATGTTGACGTTGCGCTGGTTGAATCCGCGGATGTTCACACGGGCGTCTCCGGCGCCGCCACTATCGGTCGTAGCGTAGACGGAAGGGGCGGAATTCAGCAGCAGCGGAATGTCGCGCGAACCGAGCTGATCGATGATGGCGGCCTTATCCAAGGTGGTGAACGAAACTGGCGTTTCGCCAGAGATAGCTAAGTCGGCAAAATCTGACAGCTCTTCGACGAGAAACGCTTCCAGTTCGATGGTCTCTTCCTCAGCCTCGATTTCGTTAAACTGCTAATTAAGAACAGGATGTTATGCTTTTGCGGCAAACGCGGTAAGGGCAATGACCCGTTTGTAGTAGTTCATAGTAGTAGTTTGAGTAACGCGAAAAACCGGCCGAAGAGGGAGATTTCTCCGATCGGAATTCGTTCGTTAGTCCCTCCGGGTTGCGCCCCCAAATGCAGGTGGTCAAGGCCGACCTTACGCCGTAACCAAGAAGATTAGAGAAAGTTTTATAAATATTACGCAATATTAGAAGATCGCTGAGGGGGAAGCGAAGGAAATGACCTCTAAATTGGCTCCAAAACCGTAAACTTTGGGAAACGGACCTTACCGCGAAATATCAGCCTGAGTCAGGATGCGAAACCCGCTGTTATTCAAGGCTTGGGCGGCGACATCGGCGTCCTCGACGTTGATGACGAGTCCGTTTTTCTCCGATGGTCGAACCAGGAAACTATAGACGTAGTGGATATTAATCTCCGCTTCGAGCAGAGCGCCTAGAACGTCTTTGATCCGGTGTTCTCCTTCGATTTCGGTGGCAAGCACGCTGACCTCGGTGAAGGGGAAATCGTTGTTGATCATGAGCTCCCGCGCCCGGTCGGGATCGTCCACTAAAAACCGTAGGATCGAACTGTCGGTGGTGTCCAATACCGTGAGCGCGATGATGTGCACGTCGTGGGCTTGAAACACCGAGCAAAGGTCGTAGAGCCGGCCGACTCGGTTTTCGGCGAACACCGAAAATTGTTTCACCGGATCCAGGGCGATTGCGGTTGTGAACTCCGACATGGAATTGATCCAAGACGGTCGGGATCAATCGGTCAATCGTGAGCGAGGCGTTCGATAGCCGAGCGCAAAAGACACGCAGAGTTGAGCACGGATTGATGAGCCGGAATCGCGCGAATCGGTTTTACTCACTCCCGCAATGTTTACTCCTTCAATGCAAATGCCCTCCACGAAAAACGCGCAACCTCTCAGCACGAACAAGAATCTCCTCAAGTGGGTCGAAAAAATGGCAACGCCCTGTACGCCCGTTGCGATTCATTGGGTCGACGGTTCGCAAGTCGAATACGATTCGTTGTGCGATGCGATGGTCGAGGGCGGCACGTTTACGCGATTGAACGAGGATCGGTGGCCAGGCTGTTTTTACGCCCGTTCAGATGCTTCGGATGTCGCCCGGGTGGAGGACCGCACGTTCATCTGCTCGCTGTCGAAAGACAGCGCGGGACCAACCAACAATTGGGAGGATCCGTTCAAGATGCGGCGGAAATTGAAAGTGCTATTCAAGGGCTGTATGAAAGGACGCACCGTGTATGTGCTCCCGTTCAGCATGGGGCCAGTAGGTTCGCCGATGTCGCAGCTTGGCGTAGAGCTGACTGACTCACCCTATGTGGTCGTGAACATGCGCATCATGGCACGAATTGGGCAGGAGGTTTTTACTGAAATTGATAAGAACGAAAAACGCGTCGTGCCCTGTGTGCGCTCGGTGGGCGCACCGCTGGAGGATGGGCAGGAGGACGTCGCCTGGCCCTGGAACAAGGACAAGTATATTGTGCACTTTCCTGAAACCCGAGAGATTTGGTCCTACGGTTCCGGTTATGGTGGAAACGCTTTGCTCGGCAAAAAGTATTTCGCGCTGCGAATCGCCTCTAACATGGCTCGGGATGAGGGCTGGATGGCTGAGCACATGCTGATCCTCGGGGTCGAAGATCCGCAGGGCGAAAAAACCGATGTAGCGGCCGCGTTTCCGAGTGCCTGCGGCAAAACCAATTTTGCGATGCTCATCCCGCCGGAGCCGTTGGCTGAGAAGGGATGGAAAGTATCCACGGTCGGCGACGACATTGGGTAGATCAAACCTGACGAAACGGGTAAATTACGGGCCATTAATCCCGAAGCGGATTTCTTCGGAGTGGCACCCGGCACGTCCGCGCAAACCAACCCCAATGCCATGAAATCCCTGGCAAAGAACGCGATCTTTACCAACGTGGCGCTCACTCCGAACGGTGGCGTTTGGTGGGAAGGAATGACCGATGAATTACCGTCGCAATTGACGGATTGGAAAGGCAACGCATGGACTCCCGATAGCGAGACTCCTGCGGCGCATCCAAACGCTCGTTTTACCGCTCCAGCCTCCCAGTATCCCACGATCGATGAGGCGCGGGAAGATCCCACGGGTGTTCCGATTTCGGCCATCGTTTTTGGCGGACGCCGTGCGACGACCATGCCGCTCATTTACTAAGCCTTCAATTGGTCCGGCGGTGTTTATATGGGTGCGACGATGGGCTCTGAGAAAACTGCGGCAGCGGCGGGAGCGGTCGGTGAAGTGCGTCGCGACCCCATGGCGATGTTGCCGTTCTGCGGCTACAACATGGGTGACTATTTTCGACATTGGATCATCATGCAGAAATCGCTCACGGAGACGCCGCGGGTCTTTAACGCGAACTGGTTCCGCAAAGACGATAACGGTAAATTCCTCTGGCCCGGATTTAGTGACAACATGCGCATCCTGCAATGGATCGTAGATCGAGCGCGGGGCCGGACCGCGGCGAAAGAAACGCCTCTGGGATGGCAGCCGAAATATGACGACATCGATTGGACTGGCCTCGATTTTTCGGAAGAGGAGTTTCGCTCGCTACAGTCAGTTGACCGAGATGCCTGGCGCCGCGAAATCATTGGTCACGAAGAGTTGTTCCTCAATCTCCACGATCACCTGCCGAAAGAACTCATCTACGAACGCGAACTCCTCATCTGTCGTCTGTAAGCGAATTGATTCAGTCATCGCGCCACCACCTGCCTGGTAACTACATAAACTCCTTAATGGCTGATATATATACTCTATTCCATATCCTATATGACAATGGCGTTTATGGTGCCAGTGGGTTGAGTTCGAAGGGGGGGAGGGCGTCTACCAGGGCCAGGCAATCCAGGTGGGGAGGGTGGGCCAGGGGGCGTAGGTGAGGAAGATGGCGACCATGATGAAAGCACATATCAGGCGTCCGCCGGTCGACAGAATGAAGCCTACCGCGGCGCCGAATCCGGCGCGCAGGGATTCTTGGCGGGTGCGTTTGGCGGCGTATTTTTCAGCAACGACCGCGCCGAAGATCGTGCCGAGTAGGAGGGCGGGCAGAGAGAAGAACATACCCATGAATGCGCCTCCAGTGGCACCGGCCATGCCCCATTTGGTTCCGCCGAAGAGGCGGGTGCCGACTAGCACGCCGAGAAAATCGATTACCACCGAGGCAAACCAAGCCAGACCGACCCATCCGAGCACGCCATACGAGATTGAATCGGGTAGCACCAGTGCGTGAATCACGAAAGCCAGTAGGATCAGAGTGGTCCCGGGAATCAATGGCACCAGCACGCCGACCAGACCGGCCAGAACGAAGAGGGAGGTGAAGAACCAAACGGTGATTTCCATGCAGCGAGCACACTTTGACAGGGGCAGAAGTCGCAGTGAACTGAATTTTAGGGATATTTTTTGGGAAAATGCATGAATTTAAAGTGCTTGTTGTGAGAATTTTAAATCAGCTCTCCCGCCAACGTCCCTTTAAATTGTAAATATCTGCAACTGGCGACGCTTCCGCCGTGTTCTTCGCATGAACAATGAAACTCCAGTGCAAACCGAAACCTCGGGGAATATGACCCCGGTCGATTCACGACATTTATGCGAAACTATCAGGATATGGTCTACTCAACGGCTGTGCGATTGCTGGGCAATGATGCCCAGGCCGAGGACATCTCTCAGGAAGTGTTTCTTAAAGCCTATGAGCGCTACGATGATTTGGGATCGAGTCCTACCGCTGGAGGTTAGCTCAAAATCGTGACCACGAATCTCGCGGTCAATCCCTGCAACGTTACCGCAAGCGCTGGAGTTTCTTCTCTGATCTCGTGCATCGCGATGGCGACGTTGAAGACTCTGGCGAGGTGGAATTTGCCGCACCCGATGGCGATTTCCTCGCGGATCTCAATCAAGGCGATCGCCGCGAGTGGGTCGTACGCGCTCTGGATGAATTGCCCGATCACCAACGCGTGCCGCTGGTGCTCTATCACTTCGAGGAACAACCCTATGTCGAGATCGCTCGTCAGTTGGGAGTCTCACTTTCAAAAATTAAAACCGACATCCTTCGTGGACGCACCGCGCTGGCGCAGATCTTAATGCGCAGTGGCACCGAACACGAAACCCTGACCCCTCAACGCTGAAGACCATGGCTCGTCTCACTCCCGAACAACTCGAACAGAAAATCCACGCCGTGCTGCGTGAGCAACCCGCGCGTCGGGCGCCCATGTCGCTCGAACAGCGCGTGCTCGGCGAAATCGCCCGCCGTCAAACCTTGACATGGTGGCAACGCAGCTTCGTTTATTGACTCAACTCCGCGCGACTCGCCTTTCTCGTCGTTGCGGCGGCTATCGCGGGGGCGGTGCTTTTGTTCTTCATGCAGCTGCTCGGTTTGGTGAGCGCGGATTCCATCACCCAAATGACCGAACCGGTGCGGGACGCTTGGAATACGCTGCAGGTCGCGGCTTCGACCATTGGAGGCCTGGTGGCGCCCAACATGCCGTAACTCAATACCAACTATTTATATGCGAGACTCGCCATCGTGGGCGGTGCCTACGCCGTGATGCTGGGCTTGGGCGCGACCGCCTACCGCGTCCTTTGGCAAAACCGCTAGTCATTTTAATACCTCATAATTTTCGATATGAAACTTGCTAGAATCCTCTCCCCCCTCGCCGGTGCCGGCATCGTCGTGGCCTTGACCATGGCGCTCGCACTGCCGGCGCAAGAGACCGCCCCTGAACCCGTCCAACCGGGTCCAGCCCCGGAAGCACCCGCGGCAGCGCCAGACGTTCCCCAGGCCCCCGAATCCGCAGACGAGGAAATGCGTGAATTGGGCACCGATGTCGAAAGTGTTGAAGTGGTGGAGCCGGCATCGGCTGCCGATGTAGCTGATCAGATTGTTGAAGCCATTCAGGAAGAACTGGGCGACGTGGTAACGGTCACTGTCGAGTCCAATGAGGACGGCGAAGTTGATTCGAACAAGGAACGCCGCGAAGGTCGTGGGCGATCAGGCAGCTCCCGCGAAATGGTGCAATTTGGATCGAGTGCTCATTTGCCGGCCGGTGAAGTCGCCCGATCCGTGGCGGCGATTTTTGGTGATGTTTTAATCGATGGCGAATCGAGAAATGAGGCCGTCGCCGTCCTGGGAAATAATACGGTAAACGGTAAGGTCGGGAATGAGGTCGTCGCGGTTCTAGGCGATGTGACCATTAATGGTGAAGTCGGACACGAGGTCGTGGCGGTGATGGGATCGGTTTTCTTGGGTCCTGAGGCGGTAGTTCATGGGAATGTCAGATCGATCGGTGGCCGCATCGAACGCGCGCCCGGATCGGTGCTCAAGGGTGACACGCATCAGGTGGATGTCCCGATTGTCGGTGCGGAGATCGGTGACGGGATTAAGGCCTGGGTGCACCATTGCTTACGTTATCTTCGACCGTTGGCTTTTGCCGATAATCTCGGCTGGTTGTGGACGATTATGCTTACGGCATTGGGCTTCTATTGCCTACTCGCACTGATGCTACCCGATGTGGTGCGGCGCAGCGCTGAAACGATGGAAACATATCCGGGCATGTCGCTGCTTTCCGCTGTGTTGGCCGTCGTGATCACGCCAATTGCCATGATTCTATTGTCGGTCACAGTCGTCGGTCCGGTCGTGCTCGGGTTGATGCTTTTCTGTATCGGGCTCTTTGGCAAAGTGGTGTTCTTGGCTTGGTTGGGTCGTCGCGTCACGCAGCCGGCCGGCTGGCAGATGCCGGCGTTGGCGGTTCTTATTGGTGGTCTGATCACGTTGGGAATCTATCTCGTGCCCGTGTTGGGGTTTATTTTCCAGAAACTCACCGGCTTCCTCGGCACGGGTATCGTGAGCTATACGATCATCCTGGCCATGAAGCAAAACGCCGCCGTGCCACCGCCCGCGCCCTCCTCGTCGGCGTCCGGGGCAGCTGCCGGTGCGAAAATGAATACTGGAACGATGGGTGGTTCAGTTATCTCCGATTCAGCATCGACCCCGAGGGCGGCCGTGGCTGATCCCGCGCAAACGATGTCGGGTGGAGGCGTTCCGCCTGTCCCTCCGCAGATGCCCGCTGCCGCGTCACCGGTGCAGCTTTCGACGCTGCCACGAGTAGGGTTTTGGACTCGATTTGCGGTGACATTAATCGACATGATTGCGCTCGGAATCGCGGTGGGGATTCTCAATCTCGGCGACTACTTTCCGTTGGTTGCGACGGCTTACTTTATCGTGTTGTGGTCGCTGCGAGGCACGACACTGGGCGGCGTCGTTATGGGGATCAAAATCGTGCGCCTGGATGACAAGCCTGTTGATTGGGCGATATCGATGGTGCGCAGTTTGGGCGCCTTTCTTTCTCTCTTCGTGGTGGGACTCGGATTCGTTTGGGTCGGGTGGGATCCTCAGCGCCAATCCTGGCACGATAAGATTGCGGGCACCACCATCGTGAAGATGCCCAAGGGTGTATCGTTAGTTTAACTACGGATATTAATCATGAGTTTTTTCGCTTCTTTCCTCATCTGGTGCCTTCTATTTGTGGTATGTTGGCCGCTCGCGATTCTCGCGTTGATAGCCTACCCCATCATTTGGCTGCTGCTGTTGCCGTTTCGATTGCTGGGCGTGGTCGTCACGGGAGTGTCTCGATTTCTCCAGGCGGTAACACTGTTGCCCGCACGATTGCTGGGTTGGCGGCCAGCGGTGGCGGCTTGAGTCATTTAAAAGGTGACAGCGGAATGCACTCACTGGAATGCTCTCCGCCATGGCCAAGCCACTGGTAGGAATTATTATGGGCAGCACTTCCGATTGGGAGACGATGGAACATGCCGCCAAGACTTTGAGCGATCTCAAGATCCCTTTTGAGAAAAACGTGGTGAGTGCCCACCGCACGCCGGACCGCATGTATGAATATGCGCGCAAGGCGGAGAAGCGCGGACTACGGGTGATCATCGCGGGAGCAGGTGGGGCGGCCCATTTACCCGGAATGACCGCGGCGTTGACCCCACTGCCTGTTCTCGGTGTGCCGGTCGAGTCGCGCACGCTGAAAGGCCAAGATTCACTACTCTCGATTGTGCAGATGCCCGGCGGTGTTCCGGTGGCGACCTTTGCGATCGGCAAGGCGGGGGCCATCAATGCGGCGCTCTTCGCCGCGGCGCAGTTGGCGACGGGTAGCAAGCGGATCAAAGCCAACTACGAAGCGTTTCGCGCCAAGCAGACGGCGACGGTGTTGAAACAAAAACTTCCGGCTTAGGACGTTTTGCTCTTTCCGGATTTCGCGGAATAGCGTTTCAGCTTAGTAGCATGATTTCCCCCGGCAGCACAATCGGTGTCCTCGGCGGCGGCCAACTCGGTCGCATGTTGGCGCATGCTGCGACGAAGTTGGGTTATCGATTGCATGTTTTTGAGCCGCAGGAGGATTGCCCGGCGGGTGAAGTGGCGACACGGGAGTTTAATTCGGCTTACACGGATAAGGAACGGTTGAAGGAGTTCGCGCAGGGATGTGCGGCGATTACCTACGAATTTGAAAACGTGCCCGTGAAACCACTGTGGGCGATCGAGGATTTGGTGCAATTGCGGCCGCACTGGGACCTACTGGAAATCTGCCAAAATCGGGCGCTGGAGAAGAACTGGCTGAAACGAAATGGAATTCCGGTTGTGCCGTTCGCTGAGGTTGAAGCGGGGGGCGACCTCGCGGCGGCAATCCACACCGTGGGTTTACCCTGCGTCGTTAAAACGGCGGATTTCGGTTATGATGGAAAAGGCCAATTAAAAGTTACGGCCAAGGCCGAGGTGGCTGACGCGCAGAAAGCTTTCGCCAAGGAACGGGCGGTGGTGGAGGGGTTCATTGACTTTGAATGTGAACTCTCGGTCGTCGTGGCGCGAAATGAAGCGGGCCAGATGAGCACATTTCCGGTCGCGGAAAACATTCACACGCATCACATCTTGGACTTCTCGATCGTGCCGGCACGGATCGAGAAATCCGTGGAGGGTGGGGCGGCTAAATTAGCCTGTAATATTGCCGAGGCGTTTGGCCTCGTTGGTTTGATGGCGGTGGAACTGTTTCTGACCGATGACGGCGAGTTGTTGGTTAACGAGATGGCGCCGCGAACTCACAATTCCGGGCACTGGTCGTTGGATGCGTGTGTGACCTCGCAATTTGAACAACAGGTTCGGGCGATCACGGGTCTGCCGCTCGGATCGACCGAAATGACGGCGCCGGCCGCAGTGATGGTTAATATTTTAGGAGATGCGTGGAAGTGGGATAGCGATACGCCCGTTGGTGACCCGGATTGGGCGCAGCTTCTGGCTGAGCCGAAAGCTAAGCTTCACCTTTACGGAAAGAGTGAGCCTCGACGTGCTCGCAAAATGGGGCATTTCACCGTGACTGGCCGGACGATGCGCAAAACGCTGGAATTGGCGCGCAGTTTGAAGGCGTCCTTAAACGACTAGGGTGCGGACGGTCGCGAATCACGCCAACGTTGGAGATCCAACGGCGTATCTATATCGAGAGAGAGTTGTGGGAGGTCAGCTAGCGCAATCTCCTCTGGGCCTACCCTAGAAAACAGGACCCGAGCGCCCTGATCACCCTCGATTTGACTCAGAAATTCGAAATGTCGCTGATCTATTAGGCAGGGGGCTCCGGGATGGCCGTCGTATTGGGCGGCTACGATGCTGGCGGAAGATTTCTTCGCGATATCCACCAGAGACTGGATCGCCCGGTAATCCAGGGCGGGTTGGTCGCATAGGGTAAACAAGGCGGCGCTCGCGGTGGAATTATTGTCCCGGATTTCCCTGATCCCGGCTCCTATGGAGCGAGATAAGCCGACCTCCCAGTCGGAAATTTCGATAATATGGACGGGCAAGGCATTAATCAGTGGGCGGATTTCCGCGGCGTGGGCGCCCAAAACCACGACCACTTCGGTAATCTCCAGAACGCTCAGGAGTGCGTTGGTAGCTCGAAGAACCAGCGGAGTGTCCTTGATTTCGACGAGCTGTTTGGGTTGGCCCAGACGTCGAGACTCGCCCGCCGCGAGGACCACTCCCACGATTTTTGAGCTGCCGTCGGGGTCAGAGGTCATGAATGGGGCGATTTCGCAATGATAACGGTTGCCCGTCACGGCCGTGCAGATGCGCTTGAATCTCCGCCACGATGGAAAGTGCTACGGCTTTTGGGCCGTCACCCCCTAAATCGAGACCAATGGGGTTGTGTAGCTCGACGTTCGCGTGATCGAACCCGGCGTCGCTCAGCAGCCTCGCTCCTCGTTCTCTGGGACCTAGCAGACCCAGAAACGGCAGTTTCATGGGAACGAGCACTTTTAAAAGAGGTAGGTCGAATCGGTATTGATGGGTCATTACGACCGCTGTGGTTTGGTCATCCCAGATGAATGCGGATACCGCGTCTGTTTCGGGCAGATTGATGACTCGATCGGCGTGAGGGAAACGTTGTGACCTAGCGAAGTCGGGACGCGGGTCGCAGATGGAGTTCTCCCAACCTGTAGCGTGAATGAGTTCGCTGAGAGCAATGGCGTCGTCACCCGCCCCAAAAATGACCACATGCGGCGGCGGGGTAATTTTTTTGATCAATGTTCCCGCCGTCGTCTGGATTTTGCCCTCATCAAAATACGTCCCTTTGGCCGCAGGGTCGTTTTTGTCCGTCTCCCAGACCGTCCTTAATGCCACCGTCTGCCTCTTATTACGCGCCTCACAAACCAAGCTCGCCCAATCGGGTGCGGTGTGAAGTTTTTCGAGGAAGATTTTTATTACCCCGTGACATCCTGTGCCGGTGCCCCACAGTATATCGTTTTCCGATTTTGTGTCATAGGTCACTAGTTCGTGGGACTCGGGCGATTGCAGCAGCGCGGTTGCACGTTCCTGAAGGTCTTGTTCGATGCAGCCACCGCTGATTGATCCAGACGCCGCACCGTCGGGCGAAATGAGACGTCGAGCGCCAGTGCGACGATAGGACGAGCCTTGAACGTGAACGAGCGTGGCCAGTATTTGAGGGAACGCACCTCGATCACGAAGAATTTGGGATATGGTGAAAATTTCGGACAACTTGTTAAATGAGTAAACCTCTAGGGTGAATTACTAGGGTTGTTTGAATGAAAATTCATACGGTCGATTTCGTCAAATCGTGTCCTACCTATGTAAGTGTCCTCGAAATAGACTTAAGTTTCAGACTTGTGCATCCGGCTGAGGCACGTTCGGGTGACGTCAAGATAACGTGGCTTTGTCGCCAAATCTTAGATCAACTACAACACAACTACATCAAAAACGAACATCCTGCGATCGCGTAAGCTCGCGTCCGGGGCTGCGCTGTCACTCAGCGTATCCGGATTCGCAGTTTCGAGTTTCGCACAAGCGACCTCCTCTGAAGAAGAGTCAGTCGAGCTCGAAAAGTTCGTCGTCACGGGTTCTTATATCCCTACGACCGAGACCTCGTTTAATGCGGGCGTCTCCCCAGTTGTAAAACTGGACCGTCAAGTAATCGATCAAATCGGTCTCACGACCGCTTCTGAGCTCCTCCAAAAGATCACCGTTTCCAATGCTGGTTCGGTTCCAATCTCCAACAATGCTACCGGCTTCACTCCGGCTGGCACTTCCGTCTCCCTGCGTGGTCTTGGTCCGGAAGCTACCCTCGTGCTGATCAACGGCCGCCGGGTTGCTCCCTATCCTCTGGGCACCAGTGGCACGACCGCCTTTGTTGACCTCAACTCGATCCCGCTCTCTATGGTGCTGACGCCGTCGCCGGTGTTATCAACATCAAGATGCGTCGTGGCATGGACGGCACCGAAATGAACGTGATGTATGGTAACACCACGACCGCTGACTCCTCCGAG
>ERZ1048068.2351-NODE-2351-length-13428-cov-5.445898_pt1 | contig 13428 bp, 13 predicted proteins | sample MGYA00383098_ERZ1048068 | MGnify/ENA primary metagenome ERZ1048068 (study PRJEB29581, sample SAMEA5548368) | metagenome | biome: marine; feature: coastal; material: water | depth 1 m | study: Short-term variability in the microbial, nano- and picoplankton... | reverse complement strand
CCGCTCCTCAATCATAATAGCGCCGGGATAGGGCCACATCTTTAACTGATAATTATTCAGGGCGGTATTGACCCGCTGATTATAAACAGCAGCCTCTTCAGCGCCATGACAAGCGCCAAAGCACTTCTTTAGCTGGGCGCGAAAGCAGGGTTTTTGACTGGCCACACTGGTATCCGATTCCAGTCCCAACAGTTTATGGCAGAGAAAATAGTGGTCGGCGAGTTTTTCGATCTGCTTTGAGGCCTGACGCGGCGAGCGAAACAGGCCAAAGCGCTCATCAATACTGTCGACTCCACCAGTATCCAACTCCACCGCCTCGATAGCAATTCGCTGATAGCCATTGCGATCTTCTTCGCAGCGATACTGGTAGAGTTTTTTGGTTTTGCGCAGACGCCGGTTATACAGCGGCGACAGCGCCTTTATCTGGTTGCTCTCGCGAATCTGTGCACCGAAATCGGTCGGGGTGTTTTCAAAATCAATATGCGCCAGCTTGTTATTAATCTGCAGATCTTTGGGGTTTTTATGATCCTGGGAAAAGTGACTCATCACGCGGTTGCGGATATGCACGCTTTTACCCACATAGAGCAGCGTGCCACTGACATCGTAAAAATAGTAGACCCCGGCAGAAGCCGGCAGCTTTTTAATATCGCTGGCTTTTAACAGTGGCGGCAGTGCCGGATTTTTTAGCAGACTGGCACAGGTTGCGGCGATCTCCTCCTCGGAAAACAGCGCCGATGATTTAAGGAAAAAGCGCTGAATCATCTCCGCATCATCGAGGGCGCGATGGCGGTTTTCAATCGGCAGCTGAAAGCGCTTGATAATCTGGTCGAGACCGTGACGTTTAAACTGCGGGTAGAGACTGCGACTAAATTTCACCGAGCACAGGGGTTTGGCGTTATAGCTGATACCGGCGCGCTGAAACTCATTTTTAAGGAAGCCGTAATCAAAGCGCGCATTGTGGGCAACCAGGGTGCGATCCTGCAAATAACCGAGCAGCTGCTCGGCGATTTCGGCAAACAGCGGCGCACCGTTCAACATTGACGGCGCAATTCCTGTCAGCTTCTGAATAAACGCTGGTAACTTGCTCTCCGGGTCGATAAATGACTGCCAGCGCTCAATCACCTCGCCGTGCTCAATCACCAGCAGACCTATTTCAATCACTCGGTGATAGGTGGCCTTGCCGCCAGTAGTCTCGAGATCCAGCAGAACCATTTTCTGCGGAAAACCCTTTGAGAGTAGCGCAGGTGTCGGCGTCTCACTGTCCAGCCAGTTTAATTGCATTGAATTTTTCACAGAAGATTGAAACCTGTTTACGTGATCTGTGCGACAGGCGATCAATCGATCATATTGCGCGCCGATTGCCGGTGCCGGAAAAAATTTAAACCTTAACTGTGCGGCAGGCTATGCCATATCGCCGCAGGAGCGATTGGCCGGCACTGCAATATCCATCATTTTTGGATTGGGCAAATCGAGGCTGTCCATCAGCGCAATATAGTCTTCACGGCTGGTCATCTGCAGGCGCGGATTGTGCCTTTTCTCTTCATGTATGCTGCTGACCATCCAGCCCTTGTAGTCATGGGCCGGATAAACCAGCGTATTGTCAGGCAGTATTAAGAGCCGGTTAAACAGACTGTTGTACTGATGTCCAGCATTGCCATTTTGGAAATCGGTGCGCCCGGTACCGCGAATTAACAAGGTATCACCGCTAAACAGCATGGGTTGATTATTGTCTGATTGAGACTCGGGCAGGTAAAAGCTATAGGAGTCATCAGTGTGTCCGGGGCTGTAAATAACCTTTATATAGAGATTGCCAAATTCCAGCCGGTCACCATCGGCAAAGGTGTCGGACAGACAGTCTGCCAATGACTCTCTGCCCATCATGGTCTTGCAGCCAGTGGCGTCACGCAATGCACCGAGTCCGGTTATATGATCGGCATGAGTATGGGTATCAATGGCAAGTGCTAGGTTCAGGCCGAGTTGCTCAATCAGCTGGAGAGTGTGCTCTGTGCGTTCAAGTACAGAGTCGATCAACACAGCTTCGCCGCTGGCTTCATCGCCTATAAGGTAGCTGTAAGTGGAGGAGTCGGAGTCGAATAACTGTCTAAAAATCATCTTAAATTCCCTCTTTTACAAGTTGATCACCCAGTGTTATCAGGGCGGTAATCATCAGTGAGACAGAAAATATTTTCTGCAGCTGGGGGCCGGCAATTTTATCGGCAACCACATGACCACCGAGCATGCCGATCACTCCTCCGGTACAGATCTTGGCCAGCAGTGGCCAATTCACCGCCGGGCTCGAGGCGGCAAAGCTGAGGAAGCCTATGGTGCTGATAAAGGTGATAATCAACAGCGAGGTGGCAACTGCCTGGCGCATAGAGACCTGTGTGATAAACAACAGTGCGGGCACAATTAAAAAGCCGCCGCCAACCCCAAAAAGGCCGCTTAACAGCCCGACCACAATGCCGGCACTGAGCAGGGCGCTAAAGCATTTTGCGGTTAGCCTGAATGTTTCGGCGTGGTTGAATCGGCAGATCGGCTCGATATAGTCGTGCTCGGAACCTGTTCCAGAGCGCACCACCTCCGCATGTTGCGGCGCAGTCGAGGCCTGGCGCCACATAATAATCGCCACAGTAAAGGCGAGAATAGAAAATCCCAGCAACAGAAGTAAATCGGGAACCTGATTGCCGAGGTATTTTCCCAGGGGGGCGAACAGGGCCCCACTCAAACCAAGCGTTAGCGCTGGCAGCCATAAGATATATTTGCCCTGCCAGTTATTCAGGGTGCCGATTAACGCGCTTATCGCCACCGCTCCCAGTGCCAGACCAACAGCGTCACCGACCGGCAAGTTCAATAACAAAATTAACAGAGGCACAGCAAAAATTGAGCCGCCAGCGCCAGTAAGGCCGAGCACAGTGCCGATAAGCAAGCCAATGAGTATGCTGAGAATAACCACTCGAGCTCCGTTAGTTTTCGCTGCGGGTTTTATTCCAGGGCATCGCCGCCAGCAGCATGGCCATGCCACAGCTATCGGTAATCCCCGCGAACATTAGCCCGGCACCGACAAATGCCGAGAGAGCGAAGAACCAGGAATTGACCAGGACGCCAAGCACAACTCCGGTCAATACCAGTCCACCACTGGCAATGCGTACCTGCCGTTCCAGGGAGATGGTTTTTCCGCTGCCCTGCTGGATGGATACTCCGGCGGCACTCAATGCACCAATACCACCTTCGATTACTATCAGCGGGCAGTCGAGCTCGTTTTTCAACTGATTTTCTGCGCGCGTGGCACGCTGGCCGCTGCCACATAACAGATAGATGGGTTGCGCGGGGTCGTGGCCCTGCTCGGCAAGGTAGGCTTTTACCCTGGCACAGTTGAGATCTTGAAGTGGAAAGTGAGCACTGCCCTGAAGCGACTGATTGGCCGCCTCGGCGGCTGTGCGCACGTCGATAATCTGCGGCTTGCTTCCGGACTGAAGAACTTGTTTAAATTCAGCTGCTGAAATGGTGTTGGTTGGCTGTTGCATAAGGGACCTCGCTTAGGGCTCCGGGCAGTAAATGGACTTCAATACAGCGATAATCTGTATGGATTCTGTGCCCTGGAGGCGGTAAAAAATAGTTTGTGCCTGTCGCCGCGTTGTCACCAGCTGCGCATTGCGCAGTGACGCCAGGTGTTGCGAAAGGGCAGACTGGCTCAGGTTGGTTATTGCATGCAGCTCACTTACTGAGCGCTCACCCTCAATCAGTGTGCAGAGGATCATTAGTCTGTGGACATTGCCAAGCTGTTTGAGCATATCTGCTGCCTGTTGGGCGTGCTTTTCCAGCTGCTGTATATCTCCAGAGCTGATCACTGTCTGTTCACTGACCGTGCTGTTCATTGCGTGACTCCAAAAGTGTACAGAGGGTGTTTTGGGCAAAAGTGGAGAGAAATCAATTCCACCTATATTTAAGTAAAGTCTAAATTAGGAAAAACTAATATACAAGCTGTGCTTTGATTTTTTACCGCAGTGGTCTGGGGCGGCTTCTCTGGACGAATCTTGCCAAGCTCAGTATCCTGCGCGCTGTAAAATCAAACAGATCAAACTTTTATGGCGAGCATTTTTGAAAAGCCTGTTCGGGACTGGCTGCAGCACTTTGTGGTCGATCTGAACCTGTGCCCCTTTGCGCGCCCGGTTGTAGAGTCCGATGCGCTGCGGATTGCTGTCTGTGAGTCAGACGACCTGGAAGAGCTACGCCGTGCTTTCCTGCTGGAGCTGGATTTAATTCAGCAGAGTTCAGCGGCTGAGATCGCCACAACCCTGCTGGTTATGCCCAATGCCCTGGCAAGTTTTGATGCCTATTTACTGTTTCTCGATAATGCCGAAGCCCTGATCGAAGAACTGAGTCTCGATGGCACTATTCAGTTGGCCAGTTTCCACCCAGAGTATCTGTTTGATGGCGAAGCTGAGGACAGTGCCAGCCATTTCAGTAATCGCTCGCCTTACCCGGTGATTCATTTTCTCCGCGAAGCGATGCTCTCCGATGCCCTGGAGAGTGTTGCCAATCCAGAGCAGATTCCCCAGCGCAATATCAGTACCCTGGAGAAAATAGGCCGCGCCGAAATAGAAAAGCGTTGGCGGAAGTTGCAGGGGGGTGCGACCCGGTGAAAAATCCTGATGTGATTATTATTGGCGGCGGTGCTGCCGGACTGTTTTGTGCCTTTACCGCCGGCCAGCGTGGCCTGTCGGTAATGGTGCTCGACAGCAGCAATAAGGTGGGCAAGAAAATCCTTATGTCCGGGGGTGGACGCTGCAATTTCACTAATCTGGATATCACTCCGGAAAACTATCTGTGCAACAACCCCCACTTCTGTATCTCGGCCCTCAATCGCTACAATCAGTGGCAATTTATCGATATGGTCGAACGCCATGGCATTGCCTACCACGAGCGCAAACACGGCGAGCTGTTTTGCGATGAGTCGGCTAAGGATATTCTCAATATGCTGCTGGACGAGTGTCAGCAGGCCGGCGTAGAGATTAAAACCAAGTGCGAGATAAAGTCTGTGAAGGTCGCTGAGAAGGGCGGTTATAGCCTGCAAACCTCCAGCGGCCAGTATCGCTGCAAATCTCTGGTTGTGGCCACTGGCGGTCTGTCGATTCCCACTATGGGTGCCTCGGGATTTGGTTATCAGCTGGCCGAGCAGTTTGGTTTAAATCTTCTGCCGCGCAGTGCCGGATTGGTGCCCTTTACCTTTAGTGATGGCATCAAACAGCTTTGTGAAACGCTCTCCGGCCTGGCAGTGGATGTTGAGATGTCGGTAAACGGCGTGAGTTTCCGCGAGAACCTGCTGTTTACTCATCGCGGTATTAGCGGCCCGGCGGCACTGCAGCTATCCAGCTATTGGAAGCCGGGGCAGACCATTGATGTCAATCTCTTGCCAGACCATGACTGTCAGCAGTTACTGCTGGGTTTTAAAAAGAGCCATGGCAAGAGTCGCTTGCGTAACCTGCTGACACAGCATCTCTCTAAGGGTCTGGTGCTGGAATTGCAGGCTATGTTGTGGGCAGACTATGCAGAGACAGCATTGGCGGAGATTCCCGATGCTCGGCTTCTGGCAGTCGCAGAGCAGTTGCAGTGCTGGCAGTTAAAGCCATCGGGAACCGAAGGTTATCGCACCGCCGAGGTGACGCTCTGCGGGGTGGATACTGACCAAATATCATCCAAGACTATGGAGTGCAAAACCCAGCCGGGACTATTCTTTGTTGGTGAGGTAGTGGATGTGACCGGTCATCTGGGCGGTTATAACTTCCAGTGGGCCTGGGCTTCAGGTTATGCCGCTGGGGAGTATGTCTAGCTATTGCTGATTTTCTAGAAGCCGCTTCAAAACAGGCTTAGGGCTTTCTGTTAAGACAGGCTCAGGGCTGTTTTTAAGACAAGCTCAGGGCTGAATCAGCCTTATCGTCGATTGGCTTTGGCCTTTCTGCGTCGTGCCGCTGCTTTCTCCAGGCGAAGTTTTTCTCGCTCTTCCTTTTCAGCGTTTAAAATCGCTACCTGTTGCATTTCCTCGTCGATAACATCTGGCGTTTCAAAACTGATTGCCCCCAATGTGCCGGCACGCAGTTCATTAATAAAGATGGTCGAGACCCGCTCCAGATCTACCTGACCGCCGCCGCGCAGGCAGCCGCGCTGGGCGCCAATAATTTCCAGCAGCTCAATCTCGGACTGGGGCAGGCTGTCAAACTTAAAGCGTTCTTTGAGCAGCGCAGGGTATTTTTGCAGTAAAAAGTCGGCGGCAAAAAAAGCGACATCCTCATAGCTGACGGCGGTATTTTTGATGGCCCCGGTAGTCGCCAGTCGATAGCTGCTATTGGGGTTTTCAATCTTTGGCCAGAGTATTCCCGGGGTATCCAACAGCATAATGCCATTGCGCAAATTGATCTTTTGTTGGCCCTTGGTCACCGCCGGTTCATTGCCGGTTTTAGCGATATGCCGACCCGCAAGACTGTTTATAAGTGAAGACTTACCTACGTTAGGGATACCGGTAACCATAACCAGTGTATTGCGGCCTTCCTTTTGCGGTACCAGCTTGTTGATCAGCTCGACAATCTGTTTTCCCGGATCCGTATGCTGTAAGTTCAGCGCCAGAGTCTTGGTGTTTTTCTGTTGTTCAAAATAGTCCTGCCAGACTCTGGTGATTTCGGGATCGGCCAGATCGCACTTATTGAGAATTTTGATGCGCGGTTTATCCACTGCAAGGTTTTGGATAAAAGGGTTGGAGCTGCTAAACGGGATGCGCGCATCGAGAACCTCAATAACCAGGTTGACCAGTGGTAGCGCCTCGATCATCTCGTTGCTGGCCTTGTGCATATGGCCGGGATACCACTGAATAGACATAGGTTCTCTCGTTTTCTTTAGGTTTTGGGTATGCGCTTATTAAAAGCAGCCTGTCCGGGCGGTCATTATACGCGCAAAGTCAGGCTTGCATTCAGTGGCGAATATAATGATGATCAAACAGTATTAATTATAAAAATAAAAACTATTTTGTCTGTCTTTCAAAGATTACAAACATTTAAAAAGTTTAACGGCGCCCACCAGACGCAGAGCTCTGGGGAACAGCGACGCCAGGTGCTTTTATCGGCGCAGAGAGCCTACCTGTACAGGGCGATGGCTATCAATACAGTGATTGTTTTGTACCTGAAGTTTCTGTTGCTGGCCACCGCCGGCTTTTTTTATGAGCTCTATCACCTGCTGAATATTGATGTTCTCTATTGGATATACAGTGCCTTAAAGGTGGTCGCGGTGCTTTTTGACCAGTGGCCGGGGCAGAATCTCGCGCTGTTCCTACTGTGGTTATTGCTCAGCCTGTTTTCCTATTGGAAGCACAGGCGGCATATGGCTGTGGACAGCCAATGATGAATCGCCGCCAGTTTATTGAATTGACCTCACTGATCCTCTCCGGCAGCAGCCTGTCCGCGGGGGCTGAGAGTCGTGAGCAAATTCAGCACCAGCAAAAACTGTTTGCCTTGGGGCAGAATTTTATTGATCAGCCAGCGGCCTTTTTCACCCCGCAGCAGCGTCGTCTAGTGGCCAGGCTAGTGGAGATTATTATTCCCCGCACCGATACGCCCGGGGCGCTGGATGCCCGTGCAGATCACTTTATCGAGCTCACGGTAGCCCACTATATGACCGAGAAAGAGCGCAAAACCTTTGTGTCTGGACTGATGGGACTGCAGACGAAGATCGTTGCGAACAAAGCGAATACAGCGGGTGACGAAGTAGGGACTGCGCAGTTAACCCGCTATCTAGAGGAGCTGGAAGCCGAGAACTCTGATGCCACCTGGTACCAGCTCGGCAGTCGAGTCGACAATGGCTTTGACAGTACCGCGCCGTTTATCTGTCAGCTCAAGGAGCTGACGGCCCTGGGCTTCTTTATGTCTGAGGTGGGAGCAACCCAGGTGTTGCGCCACAACCCGATGCCCGGTGCCTTTGAGGGTGAAACGACACTGTCCAGTGACCAGCCGAGCTGGGCACGCAACCGCCCGGGAGATCTCTCATGATCGATAAAAGTTTCGATGCCATTGTCGTCGGTTCCGGCATTACCGGCGGCTGGGCGGCCAAGGAGCTGACTGAAAAAGGACTCAATGTGCTGTTGCTGGATCGCAGTCCGGATGTAAAACATGGGGTCGATTACCATGGTGAACATGTGCCTTCCTGGCAGATGCCCTTCTATGGCAAGGATGAGCGCCAGCTAAATGATCGCGACTACTTTGTCAGTAAACATGCCGGGGTCATGGATGCCTCTAATCGCCATCTGTTTAATAACGACCGACAAAATCCCTATCAGTACGACAGCGAAAAGCCTTTTCAATGGATCCGCGGCGGCGCTGTAGGTGGGCGCTCACTTCTGTGGTATCGCCAGTCATACCGTTTTAGTGAAGCAGATTTTAAGGCCAATGCGGAAGATGGCCACGGCATTCCCTGGCCAATTAGCTATCAGGATCTGGCGCCCTGGTATGACTATGTTGAAGACTTTATTGGCGTTAGTGGTCAAGCGGAGGGGCTGCCGCAGCTGCCGGATGGGAAATTTTTGCCGCCAATGGAGATGTACGGTATCGAGAAAACCGTTAAGCAGCGGCTGGCAAAAAAAATGCCCAAGGTGACCATGACCATGGGGCGTAGTGCCGTTCTCACCCGCAACCACCGCGGGCGCGCGGCCTGCCATTACTGCGGACCCTGCGAGCGCGGCTGCTCGACGGGCAGCTATTTTAGCACCCAGAGTTCGACGCTACCGGCGGCGCGGGCAACCAACCGGTTGACCCTGCGGCCGGACTCGGTGGTGGAGCGCCTGGAATATGATCCGAAAACCAAGCGTGTCTCAATCGTGCATGTTATTGACGCTAAAAGCGGCGAACGTCACCAATACAGTGGAAATTTAGTATTTTTGTGCGCTTCAACTATCGCCTCTACGCAAATTTTGCTCAATTCTGCATCAGCGCATTTCCCCAAGGGTATGGCCAATAGCAGCGGCGAGTTGGGTCAAAACCTGATGGACCACACCACCGGTATTATTGGCTCGGCAGTGTTTTTGGATAATCTCGATAACTATTATTACGGCAACCGCCCCAATGGCTTTTATATTCCGCGGTTTAGAAATAATCAAAAGCAGGACAAGGACGCGGAGTTTATTCGCGGCTATGGCTTTCAGGGCAACTCTGTGCGGCCCCACTGGTCGGATCTGGTTAACAGTAAGGGTTTTGGCAAAGTCTATAAGGAGACCTTGACCAAACCGGGTAACTACTGGGCCATCGGCCTAGCCGGTTTTGGCGAGTGTCTGCCCTACAGTGATAATCGGGTTACCCTGGACCCAGTGAAAAAGGATCGCTTTGGTATTCCCCAGGTGCATATAAGCATGGCGTTCAGGGACAACGAGCTGCAAGCGCGCGCCGATATGGCAGTTCAGGCAGAGAAGATTTTTCGCGCCGCCGGTGCGGTGTACTACATTACCGAATCTGAGAGCAACGCGCCGGGTGCCGGTATCCACGAAATGGGTACAGCGCGGATGGGCGACAATCCCGAGCAGTCGGTGCTAAATAAATGGAACCAGGCCCACGATATCCCCAACCTGTTTGTCACCGATGGTAGCTGTATGGTGTCATCGTCCTGCGTAAATCCCTCGCTAACCTATATGGCATTGACCGCAAGAGCCTGCGATTACGCGGTTTCACAACTTAAACAAGGCCTGATTTAAAAAGGTATATTGCAATGACTTCAAATAACATTTCATTCTGGCGCAGAGGTTGGTTTAAAGCTCTGGCGCTACTGACTGTGGTGGCCATTGGCCTCTTGACTGTTGCGGCCTATAAATACCAGCAAGCACTGTTTCCCGAGCCCACCTATGATCAGGTTGCCCCGGAGATTCCAAACCTTGAGCTGGAGACCAAGATACTGATCTTCACCAAAACCAATGGTTTCAGGCATCTGGATGCTATCCCCGCCGCTCGGCAGTTATTTGAAAACCTTGCGATTAAAAATGGCTGGAGCAGCTTTTACACAGAAAATGCTGCGATTCATAACAACGAAGATCTCGAGCAATTCGATTTGCTGATCTGGTCGAATGTCAGCGGTGATGTGCTTACTCCAGAGCAGCGCGAGGTTTTTAAAGCCTATCTGGAAAATGGTGGTTCGGTCATGGCGATTCACGGCACCGGTGGTGATCCGGAGTACAGCTGGTCCTGGCATCCGCAGGAATTTATTCGCGCGCAGTTTATCGGTCATCCGATGTTTCCACAGTTTCGGCAAGCAACGATTCATATCGAAGATCGCGACCATCCGGCCATGCAATATCTGCCCGAGTACTGGCAGCGTGAGGAGGAGTGGTATAGCTTTGCCGAATCACCCCGCGATCGTGTAACTGTACTGGCGACGGTTGATGAGACGGAATATGAGGTTAAGGATGAGATTGCCATGGGTGAGGATCATCCATTGATTTGGCATCATAAGGTGGGTGCGGGTACGGTGTTTTACTCGGCGCTGGGACACCAGGCCAGAGCCTATGATGAGCCGGAGCATCAGGCGATGTTGGAGGGGGCAATGTTCTGGTTGTTGGGGATGACTCATATCATAGAGTAGGGCAAAGCATTTGAACCAATACAAATATGACTTTATGGTGTAAAACTTAAACGCCCAAGGGACTTATATTTGCGCGCAGGCCAAAGGAATGGTGATGACAATATTTCGACACTTCTTTTTTAGAATGCTATTTAAAAAAATAGCATTTCAGTTTATTTCTATAATTCAACGATACCACTCAAAAAAGTGCCTCGATAATAGAGCTATGCACTTTAGTTATGGTCATTTTATCTATATAAATCAGTTAGTTAAAGGATATAAGAATACCCCTGATAACATATTGCCAGGGCGTCTCGATAATAATTATTATGAGGGCGAGAGGCCTCATAATTAAACTGTTATGCCTAAAGGATCACGATGAAGCAGGAGCAGAAATTCTACAAAGATCGTACTGTTGGCTTGCTGACGAATTTTCAGCTTCTGGAGCTATCACTTAAGCTCTATATTGGTACTTCATACGACTACATTCATATGCTTGTAGAAGATCATATCCACTTCGATTTTTCGATCACTGATGTGGAAAATTATCCACTGGAGCGGCTTCTTAATATATTTGGCAAGCTAAGTGGAAATGAAGAGCTAAAGAAACGTCTTAATAAACTTAGAAGTGAGCGTAATTACATTGCTCACGAAGCACTTTTAGTTACCATCGGCTCCAATCCTAACTTGGAAACATTGCATAAAAAGGCGGAAGACTTCTTTTATCTAGAAGACGAACTTTCAGAATGTTTAAAGCTGGTGACAGAAGAGCTATCAAAGCTTAAGGTCAAAGGCGAGTTAAGCCGGTTAGGTTAAATGCATAACAAGCACATCAAATACGCTCCCTATCGGTCGCCGGACGCGCAAAAAGCCGCGCGCCGTTTATGTGGGCGTTAGATTTACTCAAACTACTCACAAGAATCCAAGTAAGGGCGTGAAAATTGAAAGGAAATGTATTAGGTGATATCAGAGCAGAGCAAGATACCAGAATGCTTGATGAGGCATTTTGGGAATCATCTGATTACAGATCTCTGCTTGAATCTTATGATCGCCCGATTGTTGTTGGTAGACGAGGTACAGGAAAAAGCGCCTTAGCTTACAGGCTTTCAAAGTATTGGGGTAATAAACCTAAAACAGCCATAATACAAATATCTCCAGAGGAAGAGCAGGTGATTGGCCTCAGGGATATTTTTGAGCAATTTGGAGAAAAGTATCTTCACATAAAGGCCGGAACAAAGATGGCCTGGAGATATGCTATTTATATGGAAGTAATTATTGATATAGGGAGTCACTACAAATATAAGAATAACTTAGATATCAGCCAAATTCGTGAGCATTTCACGTCTTGGGGGAGCAAAAGACAAAGTATATCCACCAAGATTCGCAAGAAGCTAAAAAGTATTTTTGATAAAGATGAATCAGAGCAGTCTCGAATTGCAGAGCTATCTGACAAGCTTGAATTAGACTTAATTGAGGAGGTTTTACTTGAGGCTCTAGAAAAGTCAGGTATTCAATATGTCGTTTTTGCAGATCGCTTAGACGAAGGCTATAGTCCGGACAATTTAGGAATAGCAATTGTCGATGGATTTGTTCAGGCAGTGATCGATATCAAATCCAGATTGGAGGAACGGGTCGTCGCTTTTGCATTTGTCAGAGACAATATATATAGAGCGATTTCAAAGTTAGACCCCGACTTTACTCGAAATATTGAGGGGCAAACTCTACGATTACATTGGGATGAGTACAATCTATTCAATTTTGTTTGCAATCGAATTAAGTCCGCATTTGGTAGCACCCATGAAAACAGCGTAAGGATTTGGAACCAATATGCGACTAGGGAGCTTAGTGGAAAAGAAGGATTTCGTCATGCTCTCAAGTTAACTTTGTATCGGCCTAGAGATGTTTTAGTGCTATTAAACGAAGCTTTTATGAGGGCCAACTCTCAGGATAGATCAGAGATCATTTTAGAAGATATAGATGCGACTGCCAAAACAATTTCCACTAACAGGTTAAATGATCTTCTAAAAGAATATGAGTATATTTTTCCTTCACTAGATGAATTCACTAGATCATTTTATGGTTGCGACTCAGAGCTTAGTTATGACGAGTGTGTTACTCGGGTAGATAAAGTTCTACAGCAAGACCGATTAGAGAAGAATAAGCAGCAGGACATTTTCCTATTTAATAATGCCCGCCAAGTTATACAGCGTTTATATAGCGTGGGATTCATTGGAATACATAATGAGCAGTCTGCATCATTCGTATTTTGTCACGACGGCAAAGACCCAGACAGGGTATTTGATAGCGACACTCGTGTACTTATACATCCTTGCTACTGGCTAGCACTTTCGACAAGTCAGTCAGGTATGAATCTCGACGAGGCCGAAGATATACACGATGAGTATGATATCGAAATATCTTCTGAAACAAAAAATCAAAGAAATAAAAAGATTGAATCTTTGATTCAGGAGGTATCTGAGATAAAAGAGGGGGCAGCCGGTGCTCACGACTTCGAAGCGTGGTGCCTTAAAGCGCTGAGAATTATATTTGCTGGAGCTCTTTGTAATATAGAGCTTCATCCAAATAAAAACGCGCTTCAGCAGCGTGATGTTGTTGCCACAAATCTTGAAGAGAGTCGGTTTTGGCGAAGAGTTCTCAAAGACTACGGTACTCGACAAGTGGTTTTAGAGATCAAAAACTATAAGGAGTTGGGCGCCACAGAGTATCGTCAGCTTCACTCATATCTTTGCAAGGATTACGGGTCGTTTGCTTTTATTGTCACCCGTGCTGTAAATAACAATTTAGAGAAGGGAAAAGAGCTAAATTGGGCTAGAGAACTATATT
>ERZ1048068.2349-NODE-2349-length-13435-cov-9.949776_pt1 | contig 13435 bp, 17 predicted proteins | sample MGYA00383098_ERZ1048068 | MGnify/ENA primary metagenome ERZ1048068 (study PRJEB29581, sample SAMEA5548368) | metagenome | biome: marine; feature: coastal; material: water | depth 1 m | study: Short-term variability in the microbial, nano- and picoplankton... | reverse complement strand
TGCATGCCTAGGAGTCCGATTTCTTAGGGCGCTCCATAGCGCTGGGTGGAATAATCATTTCGACGCGCTGCCCCGCTCCCTGGCCATCCGACGTTTCGCCTGTTGCGGTGACACGTTGCTGACTCAGTACGTAGTTAATTGTGGCTCCGGTAACAATGGCGCCATCCTGCTCGATTCGAGCATTTTCTGTCAGGGTTACTTTGTCACCTTTTTGATCGTAGGTGATGCGATTGGCCGCCGCTTTAACGGGCTCTTTACCTTCTGCAGGGATTTGTTTCAGGGTCGCGGGTGTGCCTGTTGCAGTCACAAGGCCATCAGAATCCTGATGCTGATGAAGCGTCAGCAGATCCGCCTTGATATGCAAAGAGCCCTGTGTCAGCTCCACAGCCCCCTCGTAACGTGTCTCGCCGGTTTGCTCATTACGCACGGCTGAATCGGCTGTAATTCTGATCGGCTGCTCGCGGTCAGTCGGTAAAGCCTGACTCACAGCTGCACCTAAACTCATTGATACCACTAGGAGTAAACGTGTCAGAGCTATGGTTCTAGTTCGCATAGCGAGTTTCAACCTCTCTCAGCAATGTTGCTTCACTGGATGTTAAATCGATGTCGAGCCCGGTGCCTGTTGTGATGCTATTTAATGTTGTCAGCTGCACTTTGGCATCGGTGACCGCTCGATTTTCATCTAACAGAAGACGGATCCGGGATGTTGTCATATTTCCATCGCGCTCGAGCAAGTTTATTGCCACTCCCTCAGAGAGAAAAAGTTCTGCTATCCCCGGATGGTATTGACCGTTCGCGGCGGTCATCTGCCAGCGGTTGCCATTATCGTCAGCACTCAAAAAAATCAGATCTTCAGCATAGGTGACGGGGTCGTTGATGTAAGTAGTACCCGAACCAATTGTCAGATATTGAATGCGGGTCCCAGACGGGTCATAGCTCCAGCGCTCAGCACCTTCTAGATAACTATCAGCGATTGAGCTTGTGGTTACTGATGGTATTGGCAGAACCTCGTCACCACGGCCTAGTGTGATCCAAAAGAAGACGGCTATTGCCATCAGTAACAGGGAAGAGAAGGTGAGCTTCATATGTCGTAAGTCTTTAGCAAGGCCTGCCACTCTCCTCGCGCTCGAAGCAAGGTTTCAGCCCATTCCCGTACGGCCCCTTGGCCGCCTGAACTTGTTGTTACGTAGTCCGCAGCATCGCGCACCGCGCCAACGGCATCAGCCGGGCAGGCACCGTGTGCGACGGTCTTGATGGCAGCCAAATCTGGCAGATCGTCGCCCATATAGGCAGCCTCCTCCAGCGTACAGCCAACAAGCGCTGTCATTTCTTTCAGGGCGGTCAGTTTATCCTCACGGCCTTGAATGACATCGGTTATCCCAAGCTCAGAGGCCCGTCGCTCAACCATGGGCGATGCCCTGCCAGTAATCAGCGCGACTCTGAGTCCAGCTTTTTGCAGGAGCTTTATGCCCAAACCATCTTTGATGCAGAAAGATTTGTGCTCGAGGCCGTTGCTGTCGTAGGTGACTGCCCCGGTGGTCAGTACACCATCGACATCCATGGCGATTAATTTGAGTTTTGCGGCGACGGCATTGAGCTGAGTCATTAGTTGATACCTGCCTTGAGCAGGGCCATCAGATGAACAACCCCAGCGATTTGGTCTTGTGCGTCGGTAATAACCAATGAGGAGATACGATTCTGCTCCATGATATGCATGGCTTCGGCGGCGAGATGTCCAGCTGGCAGCGTTTTCACCCCCGTAGACATCAGCTTGGTAATAGCCACGGCGTTAATGTCGGGTTGCTCCTCCAACGCGCGCCGTAAGTCTCCGTCTGTGAAGATACCTTTGAGGTGACCATTTTCTCCGACGATGGTCATGCCAAGTCCCTTTGCTGTGATCTCCATAAGAGCTTCTGCCAAGGTCGCAGTGGGTTCCACCAGGGGCATGTCTTTGCCAGTGGTCATAAGATCTTCCACGCTAAGAAGTAACCGCTTTCCTAATGCGCCGCCCGGGTGCGAAAACGCAAAATCCTCCTCGGTAAAGCCGCGGCTTTCCAGCAGTGCAATTGCTAATGCGTCGCCCATGGCAAGGGCAGCCGTTGTGCTTGACGTTGGGGCTAAATCTAAGGGGCAGGCCTCGGTATCTACACCTGCATCAATGTGGACGTCTGATGCTGCGGCAAGTGCTGATTCCGACTGCCCGGTCATGCTAATGAGCTTTACCCCAAGCCGCTTAAGGAGAGGCAATAAGGTTAAAATTTCCGGCGTTGTGCCGCTATTGGACAAGGCCAGCACGGTATCACGCTGCGTTATCATGCCCATATCACCGTGGGAGGCTTCCCCCGGGTGGACAAAAAACGCGGGGGTTCCCGTGCTGGCTAAGGTCGCTGCAATTTTGTGAGCAATATGCCCTGACTTCCCCATGCCAGTAACAATAACCCTACCTTGTGTATCGAGTACCAGTCGGCACGCAGCGGCGAAGGACATGCTCAGCCGGTCGGCCAGCTGCCCAACGGCTTGTCCTTCAAGCTGTAGTGTGCGTCGGCCCGAATCTAGCAGTGCCTCATCATTCAGCATCGTCGTTAAACCTTTTGAATGTCATAGTAAAGCCACAGGCAGTAAACCACATAAGAGCTCAGGAACAAGCAGCCAGCCAGGCGTCCCAGGTGTGCATGGTTTTTTCCACTGCGCCAGCCCAACCATGTGAGCACTGCAAGTCCGGCGGTTGTCGCGAAAACAGTCCCTAAGTCTCGTTGTAAATCAGCAACAGACAAACTCAGTGTTGAGAAGAACCCGGGTAGCGCGAGAACGATGAGCAAGTTGAACATATTGGATCCCACGACAGCGCCAATCGCAATATCGGCATGTCCTTTCACTGCGCTTACTATCGAAGCGGCCAACTCGGGCAGGCTGGTGCCCAGTGCGACAATAGTCAGGCCTATCACGAGCTCCGACACGCCAAATCCCTCAGCGATATTTACTGCCCCCCACACTAAAACTCGGGAGCTCATGATAAGAACGGCAAGGCCGAGAATAAAAGCGCCTGTCGCTCGGGTCAGGGGTAGTTCTTCAACTTGCGAAGTGTCGTCATTGATACCTGGTTTGCGCAGATGCAAGGCGATGCGAACGAGGTATAAAAGTAAGGTGGCGAATAGTATTGACGCATCGAAAGCCGTCAAGTTGCCGTCGTGAAGTAACCAGCCACATAAAATGGTGATGGCAAGTAACAGCGGTAAATCGACAAACGCCGTGGTTCTACCCACTAAAATGGGTGAAATGATCAAGGTGACGCCTAATACTAATCCAACATTGGCTATATTCGAGCCCAGAGCGTTGCCCACGGCCAATCCTCCAGCCCCCGCGGCGGCTGCCGTGGCAGACACAAGGATTTCAGGGGCTGAGGTTCCCAACGATACGATTGTCATACCAATGATTAAGGGTGGCATTCCCACGCGCTGGGCGATTGCGGCTGCGCCGCGAATAAACAATTCGGCGCTCCAAACCAGGGTGGCGACCCCTGCGGCAAGGGCAACAAAATTTAAAAGCATACAGCTCCTTCATGTGGCACGGGGTGACGCACCCGGGGTACAGGTATCTCATACGCAAAGCACGCAGATCGGTTATGATGCTGCGCACTGCGGTGTGTCCCCGTTCACCGAGGGACAACAACGTATTGTATCCTAATGATCAAGAACGACGGAGGCCTTGATGGTCAACAGTGCACTCTTCGGCAGCACTATGAAAGGTTTGGTAACAGCTTTTGTAATTTGCACGCATCTCGTCGCTGCCAATCTAGCAGCTGCTCAGGACGATATCGCGAAATCAGGCCCGCGCGAGGTGGTTGCAGCGGCGACCGACAACATCATGACGCTTGCAAGAGAGGCGCCCGAGTATTTTGATACTGACCCAGAGCGATACACCAGTGCGGTCGGGGAGGAGCTTGATCGCGTCGTAGACTTTCGCGGTTTCGCTCGAGGTGTCATGGGACGCTATGCCAGCAAGGATCGCTACAAAAGCTTGGATGAGGTAGGTAAAAACCAGTTGCGAGCACAGCTGGAGGAATTTACCGACGTACTGCGCGCCGGCATGGTCAATACCTACAGCCGGGGCTTACTTGCCTTTGGGGGTTCCCAGGTAGAGCTTGGTGAAGTGGATATGGCGCCAGGCAGTACGCGGGTTGCGTCTGTCACTCAGAGAGTTTTTGGTGATGATGGCAAAATTTACACGGTTAAGTACCAGATGGGGCAGTACCGTGATGGAAGTTGGAAGCTTCGCAACCTGATTATTGAAAATATCAATTTGGGCGAGATATACCGGGGCCAGTTTGAGGCTGCAGTGCTCGAGGCAGACGGTAATGTGGGCTCAGTAATCGAAAATTGGGATGACAATCGAGTGAAATCCCCCTCAACGGAGAAATAATGTGGACGTCAGTGAAGTGCGAGATTTAGTGTTGGCGGCATTCCCAGAGTCCGAAGTAGACGTTGAGTTAGCCGGCGGACACTACACGGTAAGCGTAATTTCTGAGGCTTTTGCTGGAGTCCGTTCGGTCGCAAGGCAGCAGCGTGTTTACGCGCCGCTCGCATCGGCTATCGCTGCAGGCCACATGCACGCGGTAAACATTCGCGCTATGACCCCTGCTGAAGCGGCGGGTTGAGCATAGGGCGTGGATAATTTGCTCATAAAAGGCGGTCGGACGCTGTCTGGTCAGCTGAGAGTTTCTGGCGCAAAAAATGCCGCGTTGCCGATACTAGCGGCAACGTTATTAACCGATGCCAAAACAACCATCAGAAACCTGCCGCACCTGCACGACATTACCACCATGGTTGAGTTGCTTGGCAGCCTAGGTGCTGATCTCATGATTGATGAGAAGCTTGGCATTGAAGTAGACGGCAGTACCATTAACACCTTGCAGGCGCCTTACGAGTTAGTAAAGACCATGCGGGCTTCCATTTTGGTCTTGGGGCCGTTGCTCGCGCGTTTTGGCGAGGCGGAGGTCTCGTTTCCTGGAGGTTGTGCCATTGGGTCTCGCCCGGTGGACCTCCACCTTAAAGGTCTCGAGGCAATGGGTGCCGAGATCTGTGTTGAAGGGGGTTACATCAAGGCGCGGAGCGCCGGGCGCCTCAAGGGCGCTGACATCACGCTAGAGACAGTAACGGTGGGTGGAACTGAAAACCTGTTGATGGCGGCAACCTTGGCGGAGGGCAAAACCGTGCTGCGCAATGCCGCCCGTGAGCCCGAGGTTGTCGACTTGGCCCAGTGTCTGTGCGCAATGGGGGCCCAGATCTCGGGCATAGGGACATCAACCTTGGAGATTGACGGTATGGCCGCACTGCATGGCGCTGACTACACCGTCATGTCTGACCGGATCGAAGCTGGCACTTATTTGGTCGCCGTCGCCGCGACGGGAGGTAAGGTTCGGCTCGAAGGGGCCATACCCCATCATCTTGATATTGTGTTGGAAAAGCTTCGCGAGGCCTCGGCCACTATTCGAACTGGAGATGATTGGATCGAGCTCGATATGCAGGGGCGTAAGCCCAAAGCCGTTGCCATTACCACGGCACCTTACCCGGGTTTCCCCACCGATATGCAGGCTCAGTTTACGGCACTCAATACGGTTGCAGAAGGTGTGGGACGGGTAACGGAAACCGTCTTTGAAAACCGCTTGATACAAACTCATGAAATGAACCGAATGGGGGCTAAGATCAGTATCGAAGGCAACACCGCACTCATTGTCGGTCAGCAGTGTCTCAAGGGTGCTCCGGTTATGGCGTCAGATCTGCGTGCATCAGCAAGCCTGGTCATTGCAGGGCTCGTTGCCGAGGGACAAACCAGAGTTGATCGCATCTATCACATCGATCGCGGCTACGAGTGTATCGAGGAAAAATTACAATCCTTGGGCGCAGATATTCGGCGTCAGCCCGGTTAAATTCAAGGCGTCTCGGAACGGTCATGACACAAAAATTAACGATTGCACTCACCAAGGGGCGAATTTTGCAGCAGACATTGCCGCTGCTGCAGGCCGCTGGCCTTTCACCTGTTGAAGATATTGAAAGTAGCCGTAAGCTTATTTTCGACACCCAGCATTCCCAAGTGCGGCTGGTTATCCTGCGTGGCTCCGACGTGCCGACCTACGTGCGTCATGGCGCCGCTGATGTCGGTGTGGTAGGCAAAGACATGCTGCTCGAATTTGGTGCTGACGGTCTTTACGAGCCGCTAGATCTAGGCATCGCACGCTGTCGTTTAATGACAGCTGGATTTCCGGGGAAAGAAACTGCTAGGACACGGATTCGTGTGGCCAGTAAGTTCGTCAATATCGCCAAGCAGTATTACTCCAGCAAAGGCATTCAGGCGGACATCATTAAACTCTATGGAGCCATGGAGTTGGCGCCACTCATGGATCTCGCGGACGAGATCGTCGACATCGTTGATACAGGAAATACGTTGCGTGCCAATGGTATGACGCCCCTTGAACATATTGCCGACGTCAGTACTCGGTTGGTAGTCAACAAAGCCGCTATGCGAACGCGCCATCAGTTGATCCAAGAAGTGATTGAGGCCCTCGCGCAAGCTGTAGGCCAGGATGGGTCCGCATGAGCAATCTATTGCGCCGATTTGATGCTGCTTCCGATTCGTTTCAGGCAGATCTGACAGCATTGACAGCCCGGCATGATGAACGTGACAGTGAGCTGACGAGTCGCGTGGCAACCATCGTTGCGGCTGTTCGTGAAGGAGGTGACGCGGCGTTACTTGAGCTGACGCAAGAGCTTGATCAACATCCGGGCGTGTCAATCACTGATTTGTTGGTTGAGCCGCCACAGATGCAAGCGGCATTGGATGCTCTAGATACAGAGACTCGAGGGGCCCTAGAGACTGCGGCGGAGAGAATTCGTGATTACCACCAGCACCAAGTGGGTGAGAGCTGGTCCTTCGAAGATGCGTTGGGTAATCGCCTAGGCCAACAAGTGACTCCCATGGCCAGAGTAGGTATTTACGTTCCCGGCGGTAAAGCAAGTTATCCATCGTCGGTTTTGATGAACGCTATTCCGGCAAAGGTTGCGGGGGTTGCTGAAGTTGTCATGGTGGTCCCTGCGCCTCTCGGTGTGATAAACCCGCTGGTGCTGGCTGCGGCCGCTTTAGCGGGTGTCGATCGTATTTTTACAGCTGGGGGGGCTCAGGCCATTGCGGCTTTGGCCTTTGGGACCGAAACAGTGCCAGGTGTCGATAAAATTGTGGGCCCCGGTAACCGGTATGTGGCTGAGGCCAAGCGGCAGGTTTTCGGTGTCGTTGGAATCGACATGGTGGCAGGGCCCTCAGAAGTTCTCATTATTGCGGATGGCACCGCCCCCGCAACATGGATGGCCATGGATTTGTTCTCCCAAGCTGAACATGATGAACAGGCGCAAGCGATTCTGATTTGTCCAGACAGTGCGTATCTCGATGCTGTGGAAGCAGCCATGGAAGAACTTTTGGGCACTATGGCGCGTGAGAATATTATCCGTGCTGCGTTAGCGAATCGCGGTGCGTTGATTAAAGTGGATAACCTTGACGAAGCGATTGCGTTGAGCAACAGGTTAGCGCCTGAGCATTTACAGCTGGCTTTTGAAGATGCGGAGGCGCGAGTCTCGGAATTAACCGTTGCGGGCGCTATCTTTGTGGGTCAATTAAGCTGTGAGTCCCTCGGTGATTATTGCGCGGGCCCCAATCATGTGCTGCCGACTTCCAGCACTGCGCGATTCTCCTCGCCCTTAGGTGTGTACGATTTCCAAAAACGCAGCTCGATTATTCACTGTTCCACAGACGGCGCGATGGCGTTAGCCGAAGTTGCCTCGGTGCTCGCACGAGGTGAATCCCTCGAGGCTCATGCCCGCAGCGCGGAGTTGCGTTTATCAAACCCCGAGACCTAGCTCTCGGGTCGAGTTCCAACAACCGCTTGCAGCTGAACCAGTGACCGCTCACGACCCCGGGCAACCTCAATGTCAACGACCTCCCCGGGTCTAAGGCGGGCGATTTGATGCATAGTAATTCGCCCATCGTTCACTGTGTTGCCATTAATAGCATTAATGACGTCTCCCAATCGCAATCCAGCACGTGCAGCTGGGCCATCTTCAGCGAGTCCAGAAATCATTAATACTTGCTGCTGCACGCTGGTTTCTTGGGTCTGCAGCAGCTCTACACTAACGCCCAGCCACCCGCGCACGACCGTGCCGTAGTTCACTAGGTCTTTCATGACAAAGTTCGCCAAATTGACCGGAGTCGCCAGATTAATCCCAATGGCGGCATGATCAGCGCCGTCGCCGCTAGCGGTATAAATAAGGGTGTTGATGCCCAATAGTTTTCCGGATGCATCGATCAAAGCGCCGCCAGAGCTGCCTAGCAGACTGCTGGCGTCGGTTTGGATGTAGTCCTCGTAGTCTGACGCTTGAAGTCCGTAGCGACTTAATCCAGAAATAATTCCCTGACTGACAGAGTGACCAAAGCCATAGGGGTTGCCAATCGCAAGGACTACATCACCAACCTTGGCATCATCAGAGTTGGCTAGGGTGATGGGGGTCAACCCCGGAAGATCAATTTGGAGTACGGCGAGATCAGTGGCGGGATCAGCACCTATGACCGTTGCCGTTGCTGATCGCCCGTCGTGGAGCAGCACCTGAATGGCATCGGCATCTGCAATGACATGGTCATTGGTAATTATGTGTCCCTCGGGGGTGAGGATAACTCCCGATCCCAGCGAGCGTTCGACCTGCTGGCGGCGCCCTGAATTGCCTAGAAAGCGGCGTAGCAGCGGGTCGTTCAAACGTTGGTTGCGGCCTGAATCAACCAGCTTGGCGGTATAAATATTGACGACCGAAGGTGTCGCCAAGGCAACGGCGTCACTGTAGCTGGTTCGGACCTGATTGCGATCTCGCCCCATAGGTTCCGGTAAAACCCATTGGTCTAAAATAATGGCTGCCGCTAGTATCCCTGTTAATGTCGGCCAAAAAAGGCTCGATAAAAACTCTCTCACTGTTTTATTCCTCGCATCACGATGATTGTAAAACAGACTGGGCCGGTTATCTTGTTTGATATCGAATCATTTGACGGGAGTTTTCATGGGAACATCGCGGCAGGAAATGCGGGTAGCGCTAGACGCACTACTAGAGCCCCAGCGTTTTAAGGATTTTGCGCCCAACGGATTGCAGGTAGAAGGTCGAGAAAAGATTGAAACCGTAGTTTCTGGCGTCACAGCAAGTCAGGCCTTACTTGACGCGGCCGTTGCCCTCGAAGCCGATGCGATACTTGTGCATCATGGGTATTTCTGGCGGTCTGAAGACCCTTGTTTGGTGGGTATGAAGGGGCGCCGGGTGCGCACATTAATGCAAGCGGGAATTAATTTGTTCGCTTATCACTTGCCCTTGGACTGTCACCCCGAGTTGGGCAATAACGCGGGATTGGGGAGGGCCTTGGGCGTGGCCCAATTTGCACCATTGTCACCTCAGGAACCGACGATACCTGTTTTTTTTGGTGAGTTGCCCATGCAGACGCCACTGAACACTGTCGCTGAGCGCTTATCAAAACAGCTTGGGCGTCCGTTACTGTCAGAGGGCAATCGTCCGGTTCAGCGGATTGCGTGGTGCACGGGCGGGGGCCAAGGCTATATCGACCAAGCCGCTGATGCCGGCGCTGATCTTTTCGTGACCGGTGAAGTGTCAGAGCAAACGATTCATATTGCCCGAGAGCGAGATGTCGGTTTCATAGCCGCGGGCCATCACGCTACTGAACGTTTTGGCGTGCAAAGCGTAGGTCACTGGCTTAGCCAAGAACTGGGTGTGGAGCACCACTTTGTCGACGACGACAATCCTGCGTAAAGTTAAGCAGAGCGATCTATTCGATCGGGCTCCATGAGACGGTCAATCTCCTCGCTGGCTGGCTTATCAAGTCCAAAGGTTTCAGACAGCTGCCCTTTTTCACTGGGGCTTTTCCTTGGGGCGTAATCGAGGGGAGGTAATACATCGACCAAGTTACTGGGTATTTCCTGACTGCCAGCGTTTGCTCCAAGGAGCGTGCTTGCGTTGGGTATTTCTATGTCGCCATCGCACAGACTGTCCGCCCCGGCGGCTAGGTGGGTATAAACTTCCCGGTAGTCTTCGGTCATTCGGCCCAGCAGACGCGCGGTCTTGGCAAAATGCTCAGCAACGTCGGATTCATAGTCTGCGCGACTCTCAAGAGCGCGCTCTAAGCGCGCCTCTAGGTCTATAATAACGTCGCGCTTGCTCTTTTTGCGTATGCCCAACAACCAGCCACAAGCTAGGCCGACGCCGACTCCTAGTAGCGCTGTCGCGATGAGTATGACTCCGGACGGCATAAAAAACTCCATTTCGCCTGTCGATACGTAAGTAGGTGCTAGTGTACAACGCTTCCGTCGCGACACATAACTTTACAGGGTTCCTACCGTACCATGCAGCACTTTTCACCGAAGCAGCGCTACGAACAAGACCTTGCCAAACCTGGGTTTCAGCCCGATCTGGCTCAGGCACAGGCCGTTGATAAGCTTCAGGGGCTTTATGATCGCCTTATTGCACAGGAAGCCAAGCCGCGCGGGGTTGCTGCGCGATTGCGTCGGGTTTTTGGTGAAAAAAGTACCCCCGAGCAGGGTTTGTATTTTTGGGGCGGCGTCGGGCGCGGTAAAACTTACCTTGTTGATGTTTTTTATGAGAGCTTGCCGTTTGATGCCAAGCTAAGGGTGCATTTTCATCGCTTTATGCAGCGTGTTCACCAAGAGCTCACAGTCCTTGCCGGGGAAAAAAACCCGTTAGAGCGAGTGGCTGCTGGGATTGCATCTGAGGCCCGAGTGATTTGTTTTGACGAGTTCTTCGTGAGTGATATTGCTGACGCCATGATTTTGGCTGGACTGATGACGGCCCTTTTTCAGCGCGGGGTGACACTGGTGGCGACTTCAAATATTGAGCCCTGTGACCTGTACAAAGATGGACTGCAGAGGGCGAGGTTCTTGCCTGCTATTAAGCTCATCGAAACTTACACCGACGTTGTCAATGTGGATTCGGGAGTCGATTACCGGTTACGCACTCTCGAGCAGGTGGAGTTATGGCACACGCCGCTTAATGTTGAGTCTGAATTGGCGTTGACGGGGGACTTCGAGGCCTTAGCTGTCGGCATGGCTCCAACGTCGGTGATCCTTGAGATTAACAACCGCAGCATTACAACTCGGGCAATGGTCGAGGGTATGGCCATCATTGATTTTCATGAGCTTTGCCAACAGCCTCGGAGTTCCAGCGACTTTATAGAGCTCGCCCGGATTTTTCACACGGTTTTGGTGCCGGGAATCGAGGTGATGCGCAGCCATCAAGAGGATGTTGCGAGACGTTTTGTGAATATGGTGGATGAGTTTTACGATCGTGGGGTTAAGCTCATCGTCACTGCCGAAGCGGCGGCCGAGTCGCTTTATGACGGTAATTTGCTGGCTTTTGAATTCCGTAGGACCCTGTCCAGGCTGCAGGAAATGCAGTCTCGAGAGTATCTGGCTCGGGAGCACAAGCCGTAATGGGCTCGGTTGGACTTATTTCGGGAGTTAGTAGCAATTGAATCGACTAATAACTGCTTGAAAGCGTGGCCACCGTCCAGTATCATCCGCGCTCCCTTGAATTTGCCCCTTGAGGCGTCACAAATGAAAACATACAGCGCCAAAGCTAGCGATGTGCAGCACGACTGGTTTGTTGTCGACGCAGAGGACAAGACGCTTGGACGTCTTGCCACTGAAATTGCACACCGTTTGCGCGGTAAGCATAAGCCTGAATTTACTCCCCACATGGACATGGGTGATTACATCGTGGTTGTAAACTGCGAGAAGATCAAAGTAACGGGTAATAAGCAGACCGATAAAATGTACCATCATCACTCAGGCTACCCGGGTGGTATCAAGTCCTACAGCTTTGAAAAGTTGATTGACCGCGCTCCAGAGCGTGTACTCCAGCGGGCTGTAAAGGGCATGTTGCCCAAAAACCCACTGGGGCGCGCCATGTTCCGCAAACTCAAAGTCTACTCGGGCTCTGAGCATCCGCACGTCGCTCAGCAACCACAAGCCCTGGCGCTTTAGAGGAAATTAGTATGTCTACGGCACAGTATTACGGCACAGGCCGACGCAAAACCTCGACCGCGCGAGTATTCCTTCGCACGGGTACCGGCAACATCCAAATCAACGGTCGCACGATCGATGAATATTTTGGCCGTGAGGTCGCACGAATGATCGTGCGTCAACCTCTGGAGTTGACCCAGCTCAATGACCGCTTTGACGCCTATGTCACCGTAAGCGGCGGCGGCAGTTTTGGTCAGGCGGGAGCTATTAGGCATGGCCTCACCCGAGCACTCATGGATTACGATGAGTCGTTGCGAGGCGCACTGCGCGCAGAGGGTTTTGTGACTCGAGACGCACGGGAAGTCGAGCGGAAGAAAGTGGGTTTGCGGAAGGCGCGTCGTCGTCCTCAGTTCTCCAAGCGCTAAAATTGGCCAAGAACCTCTGCAGAGAGGTTTTTTTGGGTCGATTCCGGCGTAAATCTGTCGCTTATTTGTCTACGTAATTAAATTCGGAATGCAGTTATGCGGTGCCGTCGCTTGCCGCGCACTCAGCAGAGCACTAACATTCCCGCGCAAGAAATTCCATGCCTCTACTAGCGCCACATCGCGGTAGAGGTTGCCTCAATGTCGGAGAGGGTTCTCATGAGCGAAGTGCAATCTAGCCAAAATGATACGGCTCAGCCGGACGCAAAAAGTCAGACCCGACGGCGGTTCCTCACCGCCGCAACATCGGTTGTCGGAGTCGCTGGCGTCGTGGGTGTGGCTACACCCTTTATGGGGTCGTGGAACCCTTCAGAGAAAGCAAAGGCTGCGGGGGCACCTGTTAAGGCTGACATCGGCAAGCTAGAGCCCGGCCAGATGGTGGTCGTTGAGTGGCGTGGCAAGCCGGTTTATGTACTTCATCGTACTGGCAGTCAGCTAGACGACCTCCCTAAATTAGACGGTATTCTCAAAGACCCCGGTTCAGAGGGTTCAGACCAGCCAGGCTACGTTGCCAGTGAGGGTCGTTCAATTAGGCCAGAACTTTTTGTGGCGGTAGGTTTGTGCACTCACTTGGGCTGTGCGCCCAAGTTTCGCCCGGAAGTAGGCGCGGCTGACCTTGGCGGCGATGAGTGGTTGGGCGGGTTCTTTTGCCCCTGCCACGGTTCAAAATTTGATTTGGCGGGACGTGTTTTTCAGGGAGTGCCTGCCTCTGCAAACTTGGTGGTTCCTCCCTATAGCTTTGAGGGCGATAACGTCCTTGTAATCGGTGTGGATGCGGAGGCTGCCTAATGGAAAAAGCGTTGAGTTCTTTTGTTGGATGGATTGATGCACGCCTGCCGGTTACCAGAGCGTGGAATACTCACATGGGCGAGTACTACGCCCC
>ERZ1048068.2348-NODE-2348-length-13439-cov-4.745592_pt1 | contig 13439 bp, 19 predicted proteins | sample MGYA00383098_ERZ1048068 | MGnify/ENA primary metagenome ERZ1048068 (study PRJEB29581, sample SAMEA5548368) | metagenome | biome: marine; feature: coastal; material: water | depth 1 m | study: Short-term variability in the microbial, nano- and picoplankton... | reverse complement strand
ACCTCCGGGTTATGAATCCGACGCTCTAACCAACTGAGCTACCACGCCATAAATTATGGCTGCAAATATAGAAACAAATTAGTGGGCTTTCAAAAAAATGCCTCCCAAAAAATATTTTTTTTTCTTTTAAAACTAACAAATTAATGTATATATTGGAAAACTAATTACAACAACCATGAGTACCAAAGTAAAATTCGAGCTAGAATTTCCAATACAAGCTTCGCCACAGCTGTTATACAATTATATATCTACACCATCTGGACTTTCAGAATGGTTTGCAGATAATGTAAATTCCAGAGGAGAGTTGTTCACTTTCATTTGGGATGATTCTGAAGAACAAGCGAAATTAGTAACAAAGAAAAGTCCAGAACGCATCAAGTTTAAATGGCTTGAAAGTGATGACGACAATTGTTATTTTGAGCTCCGAATCCAAGTCGATGGCATCACAAAAGATGTGTCTCTAATTGTTACAGATTTTTCTGACGACGATGAAGAAGAGGAAGCCAAAATGTTGTGGGAAAATCAAATATCTAGCTTAAAACAAGTTCTAGGATCACGCTAAGTCTAAGTATATTTTTGGCGTATATTTGCATCAACTTTTTTGAATGCTTATGATCAATATCAACGGTACAATCTTCGAAGATTCCAAAGCTAAATTATCCATTAATAATAGAGGTTTTGCTTATGGAGATGCTGTTTTTGAAACCATCAAAGTCAACAATAATAAACCTGTTTTTTGGGAAGCACATTATTTTCGCCTCATGGCTTCTATGCGGATTTTACGCATGGAAATTCCTATGAATTTTACTCCAGAATTTTTGGAAACACAGATACAGGATTTGGTGTCATCAATGCCTTCAAAGTCTATTTCAAATAGGGTAAAACTTACCGTTTTCAGAAATACTGGCGGATATTACACTCCCAATTCAAATGATGTTTCGTATATTATTACCGTCTCCGAGCTTGAATCTGATCTGTATCAAATTTCTGACGATCATTATGAAATAGAACTCTTCAAAGACTACTTAGTGTCGCCTAATTTGCTTTCAACTTTAAAAACCAACAATAAGGCAGTGAATGTGGTGGGAAGTATTTTTGCGAAAGAAAATAATTACCACAATTGTTTGTTACTAAATACCAATAAAAGTATCATTGAAGCGCTCAACGGAAATGTGTTTCTTGTACAAGGGAACAGCATCAAAACACCCCCTTTGGCTGATGGGTGTCTGAAGGGAATTGTTCGAGAGCAATTGATAGAAATCATCACAAAATCACCTGATTATGATTTAATTGAAGCATCTGTTTCTCCTTTTGAACTTCAAAAAGCAGATGAAATATTCATCACGAATGTGATTCAGGGCATTGTTCCGGTTACAAAATTTAGAAAAAAAGTATACACTTTGGTAACTTCAAAAGCACTCCTGAAAATGCTCAACATTAAGTTGCGGTTGGGCTAGTTGTAGGAGGGGTGCTCAGGTGCATTAGACCATATACTGTATTCTCCACCAAGCGCCAGCATTTTGTTTTTCCAAAAGGCATCATCTACAGCTTTAATGATATTGTTGTGGTGTGTGTTTTCTGAAAGTATCCACGTATTAGAGTTTAATTCAGAACTCAATTGATTGGCATCCCATCCTGAATACCCTAAAAAGAAACGAATGTCATTCTCATTGATTTTGTGTTCAGAAACCAATTTTGAAACTTGTTCAAAGTTGCCACTCCAGTACAAACCCTCTGAAATCTCTATACTGTCGGAAATAAGTTCAGCTACTTTATGGATAAAATATAAATTATCTTGTTGAACAGGACCACCATTGTATATCGGAAAATTAGATTCAATTTCAGGAATAAGATCGCCAAGACTATAATCCAAAGGTTTGTTTAAAATAAAACCAATAGAACCTTCATTGTTGTGATCAGCAAGAAGAATAATAGATCTATTGAAAGAAATATCTCCAATAATTGAAGGTTCTGCAATTAATATTTTGCCCTTTTTTATGGTCACAATTGAATCAAATTACGTGTTTGCTCAATTAAATGTACCGATTTAATTTCAATTTTCAATACATTAACGCCATTTTTTAAACCATTTTGGCATTCAATTCAAATGAAAAACCGTTCAAAAATGATTTAACATCCATCTGTTTTTTTCCAGGAAACTTGAATTGAATTAAACGAATAAACCCATTTTTAATACAAATTTTCATGGATTGTTTGTCAGCGATAATCTTACCAATGGGGAATTGATGATCTGTTTTTTCAAATTCTACTTCATATATTTTGACGTTCAATTGATTTTTGCCATTTTCTAACAGCGCCCAAGCACCAGGATACGGATTCAATCCGCGTACGTGATTTCTAATTTGCTCACCGTTTTTTGACCAATCAATTTTACAATTCTCCCTATTGAGTTTGTGCGCTGTTTTAAGATTTGTAACTTTTGGTTGTTGTATAGTGCTGATTTGTTCATTACATATGGCATCAACTGTTTTTAGCGTAAGAATTCGGCCTTCATGCATTAATTTATCGTGAAGTGTTCCCACAGAATCATCTCTAGAGATGTTTATTTTGTTTTGGAAAATAAGTGCACCAGTATCTATTTTTTCATCAATAAAAAAGGTGCTTACTCCTGTTTCTTTTTCTCCGTTCATAATGGCCCAATTGATGGGTGCTGCACCTCGGTATTGCGGCAACAATGAAGCATGTAAATTGAACGTTCCGTATTTTGGTAATTGCCATACGACCTTTGGTAGCATTCTAAAGGCAACAACAACTTGTATGTCTGGCTCAAGAGCTTCAAGTTCTGTGACAAATGCAGAATCTTTTAAATTTTCAGGTTGAAGAACATTCAATTGATGAAGTTCGGTATATGTTTTTATGGCCGATTTCCTTACTTTTTGTCCGCGACCAGCAGGACGATCAGGTGCAGTAACAACCCCTACAATATTGTATTGCTGCTGTACCAATCCGTCCAGAACATGAACAGCGAAGTCTGGTGTTCCCATGAAAACTATCCTTAATTGATCTTTTGCTATGGACATTTTATTTGATATTGATTAGTTTGTGTGTGTTCAATTTTTTCTTGTTCCAATAGATAAGTCAATACACCAATGACTTGTTCTGATGATAGTGATAGATTTGATGCCAGTTCTCTTGAGCTTAGGGGTTGAGCTTCTAACGAATTGAGCACCAAAACTACATTTTCTTTTTTAAAAGTTGTTCTGGGTTGTGTATTATTTTCTAGACAAACGTTGCAATTTCCACACGCCTTGGATTGAGTTTCCCCAAAGTATTTGAGCAGTTGTTGACTTTTGCATATTGAATTATTTTCGATGTAATCAATTACTGCTTGAATCTTCCTGAGCTTAATTTTATTTTGTGTTTTTACTTCTTTAGAAATACGGTTTATGGCTTTATCATCTTCTCTTGGTTGTCCAAATGTAATTTGAGCATCGGTATTTGTGCTTTTGAATTTTACGATTTCCTTGGCATCTAATACATTTAAGTGATTGATAATTACAGACGATTCTATATGCAATATTTTTGCAATTTTTTCAATATCAATAGCAGTTTCTTGGCTATGAATCCCTTCGTATGTCCTTAAAATTGTTGTTACAATCAGCCGCAGTTGATCGTCATGAGCTAAAACTGTAGAAAGTGATTTATGAGAGACCAAAAAGAGAATACTTGCTCTTTTTTTAAAATATTCTTCAAATACAATAAGCCCATGGCGTTCCAATACTTTTAAACCATTATAAGTTTTTCGTTTTGGCAGTGAATACAAATTACAAAAAGAATTGAAATTAAATCCATGTTTTTCTTCGCTTAATTCACCATATGCAATCTGAAAATATATACACAGTTTCTTATAAATTAGTTTTAAATAATCAACATTTGGAATTTGATTGATATGCCAATTTCTTGTACTTTGAATATCATTTGGACCAACTAGGAGTACAGCTTGAGCTGGTTTTTGATTTCGTCCAGCTCTACCAGCTTCTTGAAAATAGTGTTCTAAACTCTCGGGAATATGTGTGTGAATCACTGTAGAAACATCAGCTTTATCGATGCCCATACCAAAAGCGTTGGTGGCTACCATAACTTTAGTATCGTTTGCCATCCATTGTTTGTATTGAGAGTCTTTTTCTTTATTGCTCATGCCGCCGTGGTAATATCCACTAGAACATCCATTTTTATTGAGCATATTGGACATTTGTTGTGTAGCAAGTCTACTTCCTACATACACCAAAGCACTTTCTTTATTGGCTTTTAGAAGGGATTTAATTTTGAAATTTTTATCTTCAAAAAGAAGGGTTTTGTAGGTTAGATTTTTTCTAAAAAAAGAATGTTTGAACAGTTTTGGCTGTTGTAGTTCTAATTGTTGTTCGATGTCTTTTAGCACCTGATTTGTAGCTGTAGCCGTCAGTGCAATGGTAGTTGCATTGGGACACAAAGTGCGTACTATATTTATACTCCTATAAGCAGGTCTAAAATCGTGCCCCCACTGACTTATACAATGGGCCTCATCTACAGCTACCAAGCGTATATTCATCAATTTTAGGCGTTCTTGAACCAATTTGTTTTGAAGCCGTTCAGGTGAGAGGTACAAAAATTTATAATCTCCAAAAGTGCAATTGTCTAATATCCGTTCCAAATCTTTTGAATGATCGAGATTTGTTAATGCTATGGCTTTAATTCCTTTTTCAGTAAGCGATTGAACTTGATCTTGCATCAAAGCGATAAGTGGAGAAATCACAACACAAATACCATCATTTATAAGGGCAGGAATCTGAAAACAAATTGATTTTCCACCACCTGTAGGAAGCAATGCAATACAATCTTGATGATTCAAAACTGCCTCTATGATTTCTTGCTGTTGTGGTCTGAATTTGGTGTGTTTCCAGTAGCGTTCTAATATTTGAAGCGGCAAACTCATGCAGTTTTATATTGAATTGAGAATGAATGCCATACGCTCTTCTACAGAGCCATGTTTTACTTCAATTAAGTCATATCCGAAACGAATATACCATGTTTTAAGAAATTCGTGGATTTCTAGCAATTGCTCAAAAGATTCGTAGCGTTCATTGTCGGTTTGATGAATGTCTTTCCATGGGGGTAGAATAAAAACTTGATCGTATTTATGGGTTTCACATGCCGAAATAAATTCTTGACCATAATCAGATTTGATGTACTCCAAATAGGCAACAATATCGGGAAGTCCACGATCAAAAAACGCCACTGAATTATTTAATTTTTCTGCAGCCAAAAACTGTTCTTTACGCTTCTCGAGTAGTTGTTTACTGAACCATATTGGATCTTCTAAAAATAGTTGTTTGACTCCATTTTTTTGTGCATCAATGGTCACTTGTCTAGAAATTTCTTCAAAACAATGATGTCCTTGAGCTTTCAGTGCATCAATTAAAGTTGTTTTTCCAGTGGCTGGTCCTCCAATAAGTACAATTTTTTTTGTCTTCAATCTGTAGAGTCTTAATTCTGTAAAATTCGTGATTTAAAAGTTAAATAAAAAATATGAGTTCGTGTATATTTGCATCACAATTTATAAAAATGCAAAGTCAAAATAATTCTGAAGAATTTTACAGTAAGCTAAAAACACAACTTTACGAGACCTCTTCTTGGCCTTCGACTTATCTTTTTAAATTTATTGTAACGTCTGATCAGAAAAAAATTGATAAAATTGAATCTGTTTTCAATAATATGGGGGCTGTAATCCATAGTACAGCGTCAAAAAAAGGCACATATGTGAGTGTTTCTATTAATGTTGTAATGGAAAGCCCCGAAAAAGTAATTGAAAAATACCAGCAGATTAGTTGTGAAGTAGAAGGTGTGATTTCTTTGTAATCCTTTTCTTATATCTTTAATTTTTTTGTTTAATTTTTGTACTTTGCACATCAATAATGTAAACATATCGCATGACAGCTTTAACAGACCAACTCGAATATAATACAGAACGTGAACACTTGATTATTCCAGAATATGGGCGACATATTCAAAAAATGATCAACCATGCAGTAGCTCAAGAATCTAAAGAAGAACGCAACAGACTGGCAAAAGCCATCATTTCTGTTATGGGGAACATGCAACCTCATTTGCGTGATGTCCCAGATTTTCAGCATAAACTTTGGGATCAACTTTTTATTATGTCTGGATTCAAATTAGATGCAGATTCTCCTTTTGAAAAACCTTCTCAAGAAATTTTAAACACCAAACCAGACCCCTTACATTATCCTCAAAACTATCCTAAGTATCGTTTTTATGGAAATAACATTAAAACAATGATCGATGTTGCATCATCTTGGGATGATGGGGAAATGAAAAATGTATTGATTATTACCATTGCCAACCACATGAAAAAATCATTCTTAAGTTGGAACAAAGACACCGTTGAAGATGGTGTTATTTTAAATCATCTTTTTGAATTGTCAAATGGTGCTATCGACATCAGAAAAACAGAAGAAAAGCTAGCCGATTCTTCAGTACTTATCAAAATGCAGCGCAAGACCAATAATTATAAAAAATCGAATAAATCGAAAAAAAATAATCGAAGCCGTAAGCGTTACTAGAAAACATCATAAACTCTAACCAAAATTTCATCAATTGAAGTCATTTAGAATTGAAGGCGGACAACAACTCAAAGGATCAATCCAACCGCAAGGAGCAAAAAACGAAGCACTACAGATTTTATGTGCGGTTTTATTAACCTCAGAGAAAGTTACCATTCATAACATTCCAAACATCATTGATGTAAATAAGCTGATTCGTTTGTTGGAAAAACTCGGAGTACGCGTCGAACAATTATCAGAAAGCACATACACTTTTCAAGCCGATGCCGTAAACTTGGACTACCTTGAATCAGAAGAATTTAAAGTTGATGGAGCAGGGCTTAGAGGTTCCATTATGATTGTAGGTCCATTGCTTACCCGTTTTGGTAAAGGATATATTCCAAAACCAGGAGGTGATAAAATTGGTCGTAGACGTTTGGATACACATTTTGAAGGATTCATCAAGTTAGGCGCACAATTCAGATATAATAAAGAGGATTATTTTTATGGAGTTGAAGCCAATCAACTTCATGGGACATACATGCTCTTGGACGAAGCATCGGTTACAGGTACAGCTAATATTGTCATGGCAGCGGTTATGGCCAAAGGGACCACCACAATTTACAATGCCGCTTGTGAACCCTATTTGCAACAGCTTTGTAAAATGCTCAATAGAATGGGAGCGAAAATTAGTGGGATTGGTTCTAACTTGCTCACAATTGAAGGTGTAGAATCATTGAGTGGTACAGAACATACCATGCTGCCTGATATGATTGAAATTGGTAGCTGGATCGGTTTAGCCGCTATGACACGTAGTGAGTTGACCATTAAAAATGTAAGTTGGGATGATTTGGGTGTAATCCCAAATGTATTTAGAAAGTTGGGCATTACTATAGAACGCAAAGAAGATGATATTTTTATTCCTGCGCACAAAGACGGTTACGAAGTTCAGAATTATATTGACGGCTCTATTTTAACCATATCAGATGCGCCTTGGCCTGGCTTTACACCAGACCTTTTAAGTATTATTTTAGTTGTTGCTACCCAAGCTCGAGGTAGTGTGCTTATTCATCAAAAAATGTTTGAAAGTCGATTGTTTTTCGTTGATAAACTAATCGATATGGGTGCCAAAGTTATTTTGTGTGATCCGCACAGAGCATCGGTTATTGGTCACGATTTTAAATCACAGTTGAAAGCCACAACGATGACTTCTCCAGATATTAGAGCAGGTATTTCTCTGTTGATTGCTGCTTTATCTGCAAAAGGAACTTCTGTTATTCATAACATCGAGCAAATCGATAGAGGATATCAAAATATTGATGAACGCTTAAAAGCAATAGGCGCGAAAATTGAACGCATAGAAGCATAAATTAATTTATCTATTTAAAGCTTTCTTATACGTTTCCAAACAACGCTCTCGCGCAAACTTGTGATCCACAATGGGTTTTGGATATGAAAATTCCTGATAATCAGGCACCCATTTTTTGATGTATTCATGATTTTTATCAAATTTTGTGATTTGTGTTGTCGGATTAAAGATTCTAAAATATGGAGCAGCATCAACGCCACAGCCAGCAACCCACTGCCAATTACTTACATTACTGGATAACTCAAAATCGTGTAGTTTTTCGGCAAAATACGCTTCACCCCAACGCCAATCGATAAGAAGGTGTTTGCACAAAAAACTTCCCACAAGCATACGTACTCTGTTGTGCATAAATCCTGTTTGGTTCAATTCGCGCATACCAGCATCAACAAGAGGGTAACCTGTTTCTCCACGGCACCATTTTTCAAATTCTTCTTTGTTGTTTCGCCATTGAATAGCTTCATATTGCGGCTTGAAGCTTTTTGAAATTGTATGTGGAAAATGCCATAAAATCTGCATAAAAAATTCACGCCAAATGAGTTCTTTTAAAAAAGTGATATTTGCACTTTTTTTTGCCTTTGCTACAATAGTTCTAATGCTGATTGTACCAAAACGCAAATGCGGTCCAAGTCTCGATGTTCCTGCAACAGAAGGGGTGTTTCTTTTTTCTTCGTAAAAATCAATTAAATTATCATCAATTCTATAGGGTATAATTTTGGTTTTCGAGGGAATAAAACCCATTTCGTCCATTTCTACCCAATTTGGATTTTTGATTTTTGCACAATGGTTTAAGCTTTTTTCTGAAGGGTAGGACTGAATGTGTTTTTGTTCAAAGCAACTTAGCCATTTTTTTGAATAAGGGGTAAATACTTTATAGGGTAAACCGTCGTCTTTAGTAACCTCATTTTTTTCAAAAATCACTTGGTCTTTATACGTATTGAATGCTATCTTTTGATCTTGCAGAAACGTGCTAATCTCGTTGTCTCTTTTGATAGCGTAGGGCTCATAATCATGATTGGTATATACTGCTTTTATAGGGTATTCTTTGGTAAGTATTCCAATTATCTCTTTTGGATTACCATAGTAGGTATTAATGGCAGTTTCATATTTTTTTAAGGTCTTGTTGAGTGTTTTTAATTGGTTGAAAATAAAATCTACTCGCGCATCGTCTTTGGGGAGTTGGTATAAAATTTCTGGATCAAATATAAAAATAAGAAGCACACTTTCGTGCTGTTTTAAAGCTTCAAACAGTCCATGAACGTCATTCAAACGCAAGTCGCGTCTAAACCAAAAAAGTGCTGTTGGATTCATGATGTGTATGCTCCAAAGAGGTCAATTAATTTTTTTTGGCGGTAATCAAAAATTTCTTTCAATTTTGGTTTTACTAAAATGGGATGTGCCAGTTGGCCTATCCACCCAAAAGGAAGTTTGTAGTCTACAATATCCTCCATTTCTACACCCCCTTCTATGGGTCGTATAAAGTGTTTGTGGTGCCATAGAGCATATGGCCCAAAGCGTTGCTCATCTACAAAATATGACTTGTCTTTAACATGAGTTATTTCGGTTACCCATTTTGTTTTAATGCCCATGACAGGGGTCACAATGTATTGAATTATTTGTCCTGGGAACATTTCACGATCGGCACCAGAGAGGATATGGAATCCCATATAATCTGGTGTAATGGTTTTTAAATTTTCTGGACTAGACAAGAATGTCCAAGCTTCGTCAACAGAAATTGGTAAATTCTGTTTGGTGTGTAATGTGTATAGTTTCATTAGTTATAAAGTACAATGTAAGTGTTGAGTGATGTGGCTACCAAAAGCCATAAACAGTAGGGAAGCACAAAAAATCGATTGTGGTTTAAGGAAGGTTTGAAAGCAATTAGAAAGTAGAATGTAAGAATAGTGAGTAAGATGATATTGATAAGCCCTAATTCAATAAGGTGCTGATTGAAGAATATATAATTCCAAGACACATTAAGTACAAATTGAATGGTATAAAGTGCCACAACTTTTTTTAGATTTTCATGTTGTACAAGGAACGTCATAAATACCGAAAAAAATACCATCACACAGGTCCATACCGCGCCAAAAACCCAACCCATTGGCGTCCAAGGTGCTTGGTTTAATGAATTATACCACAGAGATTCTGGTCCATTGTTCATGAGTAATGTCCCCAAAGCTAGAGCGCCAAAGTTTAGCGCTAAAAACACAATCAATGTTGCTGTAAATTTCATTTATGGATTCAGTTGATCAAGTTCTTCTAATACTTTTTGTGCCTCCGCATATTTTGCATCACTGGCAGAGCGATCAACAGACGATAAGTCGTGCCATTCTGCCATAAGTTTTTTGTAGCGATCTTGTATTTTCTCTACTTCTGTTTTACGTTTAAACAATCCAAACATAGTTATTGAATTAATTTTGTGATTTTACTACTCATAGGTTTTGTCATCGAAAAAAAGTAATCAATAAATTCACCATCACGTCCGATTATAAATTTTTGAAAATTCCACTTTACAGATGTATTACTTTTTCCATTCAATTTTTTATCCGTTAGCCATTCGTACAATGGATGTTTTTCTTTTCCTTTGACTTTAATTTTTTCGGTCATCAAAAATGTAACGCCATAGTTTTTTTTACAAAACGTTTCAATTTCATTCGGTGATCCTGGTTCTTGTTGTCCAAATTGATTGCATGGAACTCCGATGATCATCAAGTCGTTTTGGTATGTATCATAAAGTTTCTGTAGTCCTTCGTACTGATTTGTAAACCCACATTCTGAAGCCACATTCACAAACATGATGTATTTGCCTTTGTAAGCGCTCAAGTCTATGGAAGTACCATCTAATGCATTAATGTCTATATCGTAAATATTCATTGTTTTGTCGTGTTGTGCTGCCGCAGGATTAAAGTTTAAAAAAGCCGCGATTAATACAAATAGTTTTAATTTTTTCATGTTAAACTTTTAACGAAACTATTCCACAGTCTAGCTTAAATACTTGACCAGAAATGGATTTAGCAGCATCAGAAATTAAATACTGAGCCATTGCTGCAACTTCGGTTGGATCCAAAAACTTTTTCAATGGGTGTCTTTGAATTGTATTTTCTACCATGCGCTCGTTACGCAACAATTTTGCAGCTAAGTCTGTTTGTGTAATGGTGGGTGCTATGGCATTAACTCTAACTTTGGGTGCTAAGTCTGCTGCTACAGATTTCATAAGTCCCTCAACTGCAGATTTTGCGGTAGAAACACTTGCGTGAAATGGCATTCCCATAGCGGTAGCTACAGTACTGAACAAGACTATAGATCCAGATTCAGATTGCAAAAGTGCAGGGGAGTAGCTTTGTATGGCTTTTATGGCACCAATAACGTTAATTTCGAAGTCTGCTCTAAAATCCTCTAAGCTTAACCTTTTGAATGGTTTGAGATTGATGCTTCCTGGGCAATAAATAAGCCCATCTGCAACGTCTACAGCAGGTAAATCATCCGTGAGTACATCGCAGTCAAAATGTGTCAGGTTTTCGTGTGTGACATCTGGATGTGTTCTGCTTATGTTGATAACCTTGTGTGTATGCAATAATGCTCCAACAGTTGCTTTGCCAATTCCTTTACTTCCGCCAACAATAATGATTGTTTTCATGATGTTAATGGCCTTCCTTTTAAACGTTTTTCAATTTTTTGTTTTACTACGGTGAGATCCTTCATCAAGTCCATCAATTTTTGATCTTTACTCTCTTTATAAATCTCGTTGATGCCCAAAATCAAAGATTTCACTTCCCTAGAAGCTTCAATCCTTTCGCTTGTATTTTTGAATTTCAAACTCTTAGTTAAAAACTCTTCTCCTTTTTTGATTGTACTCATGTTATGATTTTATGTAATTATTCAGCTCTGCAATTTTGGCTGAGCTATTGAATGCACCGCTGTAGAAAGCAGTGACTGTAGCAGAGGTCTCATCTTTAATTCCTCTGGATGAAACGCAAAGATGTTTGGCGTCAATAATGACAGCAACATCATTGGTTCCTAGTATTGTCTTTAGTTCTTCTCCAATCTGATTGGTCAATCGTTCTTGTACCTGGGGGCGTTTCGAATAATATTGTACAATCCTATTGAGTTTTGACAAACCTATTACTTTTCCTGATGAAATATAAGCCACATGTGCTTTGCCTATAATTGGTACAAAATGATGCTCACAATTAGAATAAAATGTAATGTTCTTCTCAACCAACATTTGGTTGTATTGATATTTGTTATCAAACAGAGCTATTTGCGGTTTGTTTTTAGGATTTAATCCAGAAAAAATTTCATCAATATACATCTTAGCAACGCGATCGGGTGTGCCCTTCAAAGAATCATCTTCTAAATCTAAACCCATAACATTCATAATTTCTTCGAATAATATGGATATTTTTTTCTTTTTTTCTTCGTCACTCAACAAAAATGCATCTTTTTTTATTGGGGTTTCTAGCCCAGTATAAAGATGATCATCACCAATGTCGTAATGAGAAAAACCATTGAGGCGTTTTGTTTTTGTGGTGTTTGTATTCATAGATATTTATCGTTTTGAAATTTTATTGTTTGAAATTGCTTTTTGTCTGTTGCATTTGAATCGACCAGATTCAAAACTGCGCAATTTCTGGTGTTTTGTTTTTCTTCCTTGGACTCTTGCTCGCCAATGCCTAAAACTTTTTGGTTTCATTTGGTTACGCATGAGTTCAATCACTTGTTGTTCTGTCAATCCAAATTGAAATTTGATGGCATCAAAAGTGGTACGGTCTTCCCATGCCATTTCTATAATTCTATCTATTTCTACTGGTTTGAGTTTCATTATTGTGGTAAAATATATTGCTGATCGAAATCAATTTTTTCTTGCATTAAGTTTTTAAAGAAAGATTTATTTTCTTTAAAGGTTTTAGAATTTTTGAAATGAATAAATTTTCCTTGAGCGTGAATGCTCGTAAAATTTGTTTTGTAAAACACCAACTGATAAAAAGGGATGGCCCAGGTAAAATTCTTTAATCCTTTTGTAATATGAATTAAAATACCTTTTTTTCTAATCTCGATATTTGCATAATTAATATCAGAAACATTATTGGATATATAATTTAAATTAGGACTCAGTTGGTCTACTATCATACGCTTTGATCCAACGCCCCCACGTTTGAGTTCTTCCCAGAAACTGTAAGAATTACCGACAAACTCATCGATAAGTGTTTTGTGCTCTTTGTTGTAATGTGTTGTATCTAGAACCAATGTGAATGAGTTAGTTTACTCAAACTTACTCAATGTTATAGCATTAGCAGTTACAATTAAACAAATATTAACATTTTTAATCTTTCTTTAACAGATCAAAAGCGTTCTGGGTGAGATGAAATCTCAGCGGCTCGAAGTTTCATTTTGTAAAGCTCTTCACTTGAAAACTTGTTTAAAAAGGAATACATAATAAACAAACGTGGATTATGGAAAAGTTTTAGTTTGTTGCCCTGCAACAAAGGAGGCTACAACCTATTGAAAGG
>ERZ1048068.2344-NODE-2344-length-13452-cov-6.328954_pt1 | contig 13452 bp, 8 predicted proteins | sample MGYA00383098_ERZ1048068 | MGnify/ENA primary metagenome ERZ1048068 (study PRJEB29581, sample SAMEA5548368) | metagenome | biome: marine; feature: coastal; material: water | depth 1 m | study: Short-term variability in the microbial, nano- and picoplankton... | reverse complement strand
CTGTGTTAAACTTGTCTACATCATCTGATTGCTCGCACAGAACTACATGACACTTATCCACATGACCCGAATAGATCATGTCGATTAAGTCTTTGTTTGTAAATCGTGGGATACCTAGGTCATCTGTTTTCATTAGCATACATGTATTTTACGACACATTTATCAAATCGTCAAGACCATTATCTCTTTCTTGTTCAATTTTTTCTCTAGTTCTTTTTGTTTCAAGTTCAAGTTTATAAGAATCTAGCAGCAATATTATCTGTTGTCTGACATCATTATTTTCAGTCATAAAGTAAACACTGTTGAGTTTGAGTATTTTCAGCTCAATCTCGCTTGCAGTGAGTTCAGATATATCTTCCATTGTTGGGTGCATTTGTTAAGCCTGTGTTGTAAATTGTCCTACATATGATAGAAATACTAAAGATCCACCATTGTATGTAGCAGCGTCGATAATAACAGGATTGGCACTGTTAGATACTGTGACAATATTAGTGTTACTGGTCCAGTTTGTACTGCCGTCAATTGCTACACTACCACCTTGACTTGCAATAGTAACTAATCTAGATGTTCCATCTCCAGTAAGATACAATCTCATTCTACATTCTGTATTGTTGGTAAATCTTGCTAGGTTAAGTGTTACATCATTTGTTGCTTGTATGACATGTACACTACCTAAGTCCCAATCAATTCTTTCTGTTACATCAGTGGTACCTGTGCTAAGACCTGTATTGATCTTATTTGAAACTGTAACAGTTTCTGCATTTTGTAGTTCGTTACCGTCAAAATCGTTATCTTGATCTAGTCTAGCAACATTGTCTTGCAAATCAGTAACTTCGATTTTTGCTGCATCTAGCCCGGCTTTGATAACATTAAAGTTATCACGAAATCCCTGACTATCGTTGTCAATTCCCGCTACTGGAAAGTCTGCCAGTAATAATGATGTGTTAATGTTGCTTGCCATTGTTTATTCCTTCACTGTATTATTTATCACACGTTATAACTATAGTCTGCAAAAAATACATATTGTTCACCTGTTTTACCTTGAATACTATCAACTATGTATCTGTCAATAGTATAGTCTAGTTGAGCAAAATTAAATCCGCTGTTTTTGATATTTTCTTTAATTGTTTTACTCTCGCCTGGTTTTGTGTAAACCAACGGCACACAGAAAACATAACCTATATCTTCTAAATTATCATCTTGTGACGTTCTCATCCATAGAGGTCTAAAGTCTACACTTTTACTTCCTATAGCATCTATGTTATCTCTCATGTTATCAATATTAGTTATATATTTTATTACATCATCTGCTTGATTAGCATTTATGTTAGTATTATCAATTGTTAATGTATCGTTTACAGGGCGGAATCTCCATGGAGATCGCAAATCTGTTGAAGTAACACTTGTTATATTAATAAAATATCTTTGCAAAGCCGCGGATAACACAGGAATACCGTCGGCAGTTCCTATTTCAACTACTGTGCCGCTTCGTTGAGTAATGTTTATTTTACCATTAAAGCTAGTTATTAAGATTTCAGTATCATCTCTCTTCTTAATGCTAAGTCCAATACCTCCTTCTTCGCCACTGATATTTGTATCGTTTGTTCCTTCTAGCATTACACTGTCAACTGTAATTTTATTTTTACTTAAAGTTTTAAAACTTTTTGCAGATTTTCCTTTTTTTGGTTTAGCAGGATCAACGAGTTCAACATACACAACTTCATATATTACATCATTTGTACCTTCGTTTTTTGCTACTGCTGTTTTAATATCACCAAACAGGAAGTTTTTCTTTTTGTGATTTTTACTTACCGCTAATGAAAACTCTTCAATTGTGCTTTGTTCTAGTCCTGCAAAAATTAAACTCTTTAATTCTTTCTGCACACCAAAGTTGCTGTCACTCGGTCTATATACTGATCTTATTGGTAAAATATTTTGATCATTTACAAAGTTTGCAAAGGTAGATCTTTGATTTTTATTAAGGAACGGTTTCGCAAATATATTGCTATATAACTTTTCATCAGTATCGTCTACATTTAATTTAAAAGTTCGTTTTGTAGCACTATATGCAAATCTATCCTTTGCTTCGATAGTGAATTCAAATACTCTGTCATAAGTTAAAGATTTGTTATCAAACGTGGTTTGTCCGCCGTCAATTAAAGTAAGTCCTAGATTTTCTAAAGTTCCTATATTAGCAACTTTGCCTGTTATTTCTCCGTTGCTTTTAAGTAATAATCCATAAGGTAACTTTCCGTCTACAAGACTATAGCTTACTATTGTATCTACTACATCTGTTTCCGCTTTAACATTTAATGTGCTAGGTCTATTAGCTCTTATAACGCCGAGATTTGCCGGAGTATTCCAGGTAATTACACTTTCTACTTCGCCTATAAGTTCTACAGTAAATGTTCTTAGGCTTTCAACAATATCAATTTCTGCACGTGGTAAAGTTTTTTGAAAACTACCTCCTACAACAACACCTAAACTAAGTTGTCTAGTGGTGCTTAAACTTGTAGTCAACAAACTGTCAAGTTTTATTCTATCAAATGTGTCTCCTGTTTCAACAGTTATTGTATCATTAGAAGTACTATCTGATGTGTGAAATGCACTTTTAACAAAATTAATATTCCTGTTCTCTGCTGTGCTAGGAATATTTAATCTTATTTCAAGGATGTTACCACCGAAATCAGTTACACTTGTAACATAAGCATCTTTATCATTGTAAGAAAAATGATTTGCTAGTATAGCAGTAACACTAGGACCTCCTGATGTTCCTGTAACAGTTGTATCTATTTCTAAATATTGAGAACTATCGCTTGGTGTAACAATATATTCTATGTAAGGATAAACATCTTCGATTAAATTTTCTGTGCTGCCGAAAGTTAATGTTTTGTTTTCGTAGAATTCTCGTGACGCATCGGGTAAAGTTTCAACAAAGAAATAACCATCTCCAACTGAAGCATTTTTTGTAACTTTTAAAACACTGTATGAACCGATAGGTTGCAATATATCAGAGAGTGTAATTATATCAAATTCAGTATCTGTATCGTCAATACTTTCAACAGTATATGCTTTACCGTAGATTTCTATTGTTTGATCTACTAATGCATTTATATCATCAACACCGTCTTCTGTACCTTGAGGAAGTTTTGCAACTCTAAACGATTTAGCGCCACTCATTGTATCCTTTTCAAAAGTGCCGTATATAGTGACTAAACCTTCGTCACTGTCAAATCTTGTCGCACTTATTGTAAACTTATATTGTTTTGATACAGCAGGCATATATGGAATAATACCAGCAAGTTCTCCAGTCTTTGAATCTAGGGTTAATCCAGGAGGTAAAATACTATCGCTTTCGTCATCGTTTATAGTTTGTAGGATATATCTAATTGTCCCACTAGTGTTGTTTGGATCTATAGTATCTAGATAAAGAGTTTGATAATTATTTGCTCTGCGTCTACCTAAATCTTTTGGAGTAGTCCAAATTGGTGTTCTAAGGAAAGTAGCATCAGCAGTAAACACACCATTTGCACTGCGCATTATAGTGTTGTCTGCTCTTACATAATCGTCGCCTACTACATAAATGCTAAATTTTCTTTTTGTACTAGAAACGTTATCTGCAACTGTGACAATAAATTCATATGTTCTATTGAGTTTTTTTGGAGCCAACGTTTTTTCAGCAAAGTCATAAGTTTCTAAATCATAGAAAAAACTATCCAATCCACTTGCACTTACTACACCGTAGTCGAATGGATTATCACCAAATTCCATAGCATCATAACCACCTTCTCGATTGTTTACATCTAAAGCAAGTAACGGTTCAATAGTGCCAACAATCTTGCCGGCACTGGTTAATTTTAGTCCGGGCGGCAATACTCCGTCGCCGTCTTTGATATAATATTGTAACTGATCTCCTGCGGGCAAATCTTCATCTGTTGCAAGAAGTTGAAAGTCAATAGGTGTACTGTCGAGAACAAAATACACCTGATTAGGACCAACTGGTAGTGACCCTTCTTGTGATACCCATTGAGGATTGTCTGGTCCGTTTACAATAAATTTGAAAGTTCTATCAATTATACCATCATCTGAACTTGCTCTAATAACAAATGTTTTTGTGGTGGTCCTGACTACTTGTACAGGTGTACCAACTATACTATTGTTTTCTACACGCAGTCCTGTTGGAAGTGATCCACTTATAACCGAAGTGCTTATACCGCTAGTGCTTGCTAACGGAAGCGGTAAATTCACAGTAATGTTTTCCTCTAAAGTTTCGAGTATTTTATTATTTGGTTCTGTCCATTCAGGTAACATCACCTCTCCTTAAACAATAGTGCCAAGATCGATTTGCTGTTGCGATGGCGTTTCAAAACTGCCATTATCTATTCCTATAGATCTTATTACAGCTTGTATCTGGTTGTTGACAATATAATTTATACCGCCTTGATCAAAATTAAATAAATCATACAATTCGTCTGTTAAGTCTTCACCGTTGATTGTGTTAATGACAAGATTATCGCCTTGTAATGTAGGTGCCTGCACTTTGGTTGTTGCATACACGTTGTCGCTGTTTACTGTTGTTGCACTAAAGTTAGACACGTTTGTAATTGAAAAGTTATTACCGTTAAGACTTGCGCCAAGTACAGGGTTTAAATCATCTTCGACACTAGCATCAATTGTTATTGTCTTAGTGTTTTCATTCCCGCTTACTGTAGCACCCTGTCCGCCTAAAATGTTTGTTGTAATTCCATTACCAGTTACAACGCTTCCGCTGTCAGTTGTTACTACAAATCGGCTATCTGGGACTTGTGCAGTTATCTGAATGGTGTTGTCAAATTCTTGTAATTGAATATTTTCACCAGCAACTAGTCTTCTAAATTTAAGTACATAATCTTCAAGTTTTGAAAAAACCTGTGCACCAGAACTACCTAGGTTTTCGCCAGTGAATCCTAATTGATTTTGAATTTCTGTAAAGTTGTTGTTTACCTTTACAAACGCTTCACGAAGATCATCCCCGGTACCGTCGTTAGCACTATTGCCCAAATTTACTAAATTGATTGCCATTTTTATTCCTTACTATTACGGTGTTTCAAACACTATTTGCCATTCATTTGCACTTGTATCATCGTTAAAGATCCATATTTGCAAACTTTGGCTAGTTCCATCGTCATAAACTAACATTTCGCCAATGTATGCACCACTCCCTGGTAATGTAGTAACAAATCTCGGTCCTGTCATAGTTCTCCAAACACTTCCTCCTGCGTCATAAACTTGTGCATACTGTGCCGCACCGTCATTGACATATACCATGTCACCTGACTGCGGTGAAAGGTTACCCTTTGTAGTTGGAGTCTTTACAGGAAGTCCTAAACTACCTGCATTTACAGAAACTCTACCATTTGTTGTAGGAGTAATTGTAATATTACCATTTGTATTTGCAATAGTATCGCTGTTAAGTCTTAAACCTCCAATAGTACCATCTGTTACATATGCAGTACCAAATGGTGTGCCGCTTGTGCCCAATGCCTTAAAGGCATCGCTACCAACAAGTGAACTCTGCAAAGTTATACTAGAGGCACTACTTAATGTAAGTGCTGCTGTACCGCCTACTCTTAATGTATCTCCTGCTGTATCTCCGTCAATGACACTAGTTGTGCCAGAGGTAATACTACCTAAACTTGCTGTACCAGCATTTATATTTCCTGTTGTAGTAATTGTATTAGCGCCAGCATCAAGCCCACCTACAGTTATTGAATTAGTTGTTGACGGATCTCTTGATGTAACATCATCAAGTGTATCCGATTCAGATTGCAAAAATCCTTGACTGTTTGTAACACCATCATAAGGCACATAGCCATAAAGAGTATCAATTTCAGTTGTAGTTGAAATAAATCCGTCTGGGTTAGTATTGTTGTATGGTGTATATCCTAAAGCTGTAACTACATCAGCATCATTAATTCCTGTAAGATAACTATTAGGGTTGGTATCCCCATCATAAGGTGTATATCCTAACGCTGTGACAATACTAGCCGAATCACTAATAAAACCGTCTGCGTTTGTATCACCATCATATGGTGTATAACCCAAAGCATCTGTAATGTCTGTTGAAGTAAGATCTCCAGATGCTAAAAAGTTAAGCGAATTAGTATCACCATCATATGGTGTATATCCTAATGCTGCATCAATTCCTGCTGAATCGTTGATAAATGAACTTGGATTTAATGTGCCGTTGTATGGAGTATATCCTAGTGCATCTGTTATATCAGATTCTTCACTAAAATAACCGTCAGGGTTAGAATCGCTATAAGGCGTGTATCCTAATGCAGTTGTAACATCAGTGGTTGTAATACCAGTGATATATCCACTTGGATTTGCATCACCATTGTATGGTGTGTAACCCAACGAGTCATTAATCAAAGTATTGGTTATATCTTCTATAATTAAAAAATTATCAGGGTTAGCATCGCTATAAGGTGTGTAACCAAGTGCTGTAATAATAGCCGCAGAATTGATTACGCCACCGCCTTCGGATAATCCGAGAGCCGTTTCTTCAGGATTCACAACTAAAAACTTACCTGCTTGTCCAGTAAATGTATCGGGTGTATCTGATAAATCAATAAAGGCAGTTGCAGCTTCTAGTAAATTGCTGTTGTCTGTCAGGTCTGCAACGTCAACTGGTATTCGATTTGTTTCATCAGACAAATCACCAACATCTTCTGGTATATTAGGAGTGTTAATTATATTCGCATAAACAACTTGGTTTAGAATATTTGTGCCGCTTGATGTAAAAGTAGAAGCTTCTATAGTTCCGTTTACAGTTACACCAGTGAGTCCTGTAATGGTGTTATTTGACAAGTCAAGTGTATCACCAGAAGGAATTTCTTTAAGCTCTCCTGCATCTGCATCTAAAATAATTGGAAATCTATTTGCCATTCTCTAAATCCTGTTCTTTTTAATATTTATCTAGTGTAAATCAACCCACCCAGCAGTGCTATCACCACTGTCGGCTGCGTATCCTTGAAATTTTCCAGTTGTAGTATTGTAAATCATTTGTCCTTCTACAGGTGTAAGATCATCAATTTCATCTTGTGTATACTGAGGCGGTCCTACATATAATTCTGTAAAATTTTCGTTAATTTTTGTGAATGCTGTGCGTATTGGATCGCCGTCACCTTTGTTAGCACTTGAGCCGATGTTTACTGTTTGCTGTGCCATTATACTCTCCCTACCACTACTTCAATGACGCCTTTGCCATCATCTTCTTTGTTTTCAAGAGCTTTACCAATCACAGTGCCAACTTTTGCATCATTGTCCACAATAGCATATCCTGGCACTGCACTGCTTACCAGCAAGTCACCTTTGGATACCTTTCCTAACACCCGACAGGGCACCCTACCTTGTAGTGCTACAGCAGAGACATGTTCGCCCTCTAACATGCTGTTCATCAAGTATGCTGGATTTGTTGTTACCACACCGGCTACTCTTCTGTCACCTTTGCTGTTGGTTACAGTAACTTCGGCATCGCCGCCAAATACCAATACTGTGCCTGGTTCGTATGTACCATCGCCTAGATAGTTTTCTGCAAGGTCAGCATACAGTGCTTCTGTAGCTGTACCACTAAACACACTTGCATAAACAGTGTTCCATTTATTTGTACTACTACCTATATTTTGTCCACTATCAGTTGGGTCGTTAGCACCTGGTAATAAGTTCCCTGTCATACTTATACCAGCAAAATTCACATTCCCTGATACTTCTAAATTTACTACCCCTAATAAATTACTGCTTGGATTGTAAACAATATCTGTATCAGTATAAACAGTCTCATAGTCTGCTGTACTATTATTACTGTCAACAAATGTAAGATAATAGTCTGCATCTGACGTTGTTAATTCTGTGCTTACTTGCGTTGCAGTGTCTGCATTACCAGTTACATTACCAGTAACATCGCCATCTAAATTGCCTGAAACATTTACACTAATACTTGAAGGCAACCCAAATGTAATTGTACCAGCAGATTCAGTTACAGTTGTTTCATTTGCAGTAGCACTAAATGTTATTGTACTACCTAAACTAACGGCTGTGCTGTTAGTACCGTCACTAGTTGTAATGCTACTGTTAGCAAGTTTTCCGTTAGCAATACTACCTGCAAGTTGAGCATTACTGATACTACTTACATTTATAAAGCCGTTTGTTGCACTAAATGTTGTACTATCAAAACTTGCTAAACCTAAATCTGCTTGAGTAATGCCAGTAGCATTTGCTCTAGTGCTTGCAGCAGTCATGTTCAGTTTGCTTTGACTGATTGCAGCATTAGCAGCAACATCAGCATTTACAATAGCACCGGCTGTTATCTGACCTTCAAGTTTTCCTGAGGTTGCATCTAAAGTAATAGTAAAGTCACTGTTTGCAACTGCTGTATCAAACTCTGCATTTACCCACCCATCAGTGGCATCCTTGTAAACCAAGAAGTTGTTTGTTGCAACACTGGTAATAGTAGTGTCTTCAAGTTCGCTTAGTTCGTCATATGCTTGTACTGCACCATCGACATAATTTTTATTAGCTGCATCTGTACCACTAGTAGGTGTACCTACATTGAGTATTTGATTTCCTCCCATACTCACAGTACCGTCAAATGTATCACCTGCTGCTTTAATTGCTCTTGTACCAATGATATCTGTTGGAGTTATGTTGGTGCCTGTTCTGTCCCAACCTAGTCTTCTATTGATGTATCCTTCTACCGCTGTTTCTGTTGGTACAACATCACCACCAGCGTTTTCAAAGGTTTGATCTGGAGAAAATTCATTTACACGCACACCACGTTTGAATCCAATACCATCAATGTTTGTTAAAACAAGTGCAGCATTAAATGTAATTCTACCAGTACCTTGGTCAACTGTAAAGAATCTACCTACACGGAAGAAACCGTCTTGGTCAGTTGAAGCAAAGAAAGCTCTACCTCTAACTCTTTCTTGTACTTGTGCTTTGCTATTTGTACCGTTTTGGTCAATAGCGTCACCTTCAACAACAGCAGTATTTTTAGGTGAACCAAAAGTTCTATCAGGATAGTTTGTATCATTGAATCCGCCTGTACCGATATCCAAGAAGTCATGCGATGTTGCACGACATGTACTAATTTTTACTGTAATGTTTGCGTCTTCGCCTGATTGCAATCCTGCTTTGAGAGCAAAATTGTTACCTGTTGCACTGCTTGCTCTTGCTGCTAGTCCAGTTCCGCTATAGTCTGGATTAATACTATAATCATCTGAGAAAGTAATTACACCAAATGTGCCGTTGCCATCTGTTTTTGTTTGATAGTTGGTAATAATATGATTTTTACCCTGCCAGCCAAATATCATATCAACATCACTGTTGTTGATTCTATCTGCATCTCCAGTAGATAGAACAGCAATAGCAACATGAACATCGCCTTGAGTACTACCTAATGTTGTACCACCGCTTAATCCATAATCTCCAACTAAATAATCTGCTCTAGCATTTTCAACATTTAAATCAATATAATCAAAGTTGTCATCTATTGTGATTGTAGCCTGTTCTCCATCTACTGGAATACCGCTGACAATAGTATTTTCAAATGCTAATGTTCTATATGTAAATTGGTCTTGCTCTTCAAATATCAAAGCAGTGCTTGGTCTTGTTAAGATGTTACTTCTAATGCCGTTTAGTAAAAACGTTTGCTTTGCTCTAAATACACCTAATGTGCCAAACTCAGTGTCAACTGCTATACCCGAATCTGCTGTGCTTACAGCACCGCTGGTTAAAGACAAAGCCCAAATCTTTCTTCTTAGATCTGCGTTAGCACTGTCACATAAATCACCTTCTTTGGACAACGGAATAGTTTTTTCAGTATCAGTAACACTCACAATATCATAAGGCTGATATTGACCATTACTGTGTAGTATTTCTAATTCAGATGCATTTAGTGGATAATGTGTAGCATCATAAACATAGACTGTTGTGTTATCTTCGTTTGCTGTATAGTTTAATGCATTAATTTGACTTGGTACACCTAGTATAGTACTACTTGCTTCATATACATCGTCGGTATCATTAAATGTTCCGCCTACAACGTCCTGTATGTACAAGATTGTACTACCAGATACAACTTCATAATAAACTAAAGATCCGCTAATAATAGTTGCGTTAAGTCCTTGTTGCTGACTGATTGTTTCGCCGTCTGTCAAACTTGCACTCAAGTCTCCAGCAATAGTAATTTCTGTATCGATGTTGAAAACTTTTAACGGTTGTACCAAATCTTGCGCTAGAACTGCGTCATTTGGAATTTCATCTGGATCGCTGCCTTCTGCAACTAAACCAAAGAACCCATAACTGTTGTTACCAGTTAGAGATCGAATTTGTGCACCATTACATGAATAATATCCAGTATGTGCATAGTAGGTAAACACGCTAACAAGTTCTGATAGTGCATTGTTTGTAGCAATCACACCATATCCGAGGTCGTTGACTTGTGTAAAGTCATTTGCAAGCATACTTCTGTTACCAGAACCTTGTATAACAATATCAACTGGGCCGCCAGCACTGTCAATATCGTCGTCGAAGCCAATTCCGCCATGCGAAGTTTCGTCTAGTACAATTGTTGCAGTAACTATATTGTTGACAGTGTCTAGTTCATAGTCTCTAATGCTGTTGATTTGATAGCGTCTGCCAAATTCATAAAATGTACAAGGCAGATTTGGTTTGCGCTGTCCAAGGATACTGTCAATAGGTGCTTCGATGTTTAATGTAAACGCATCGTCTTTGTTAACAATAGTTGCTGGCATGTTGTAAACGTAACCGTCAATAAACATACCACCTCTAAATGATTTTTCATTTGTGCTGCGAGAAAAACTTGTACAAGTCTGGGCATATGGCGATCTTGTTAGTACCGATCCAGTTGGATCCAACACCATCATAAATCCGCCGTGTCCTTGACAGGTAACATTTCTAATTACAACTGCATCGTTGCACAAAAACACATCCATTTCGTCATTTCTTTTAGGTGTGCTTGTGATAACAGATGGGTCGCTTAAATAGTGATAACCATAGTAACCTCTATCTTCACCGGTTATGTCATCAACAAAAAGTGTACCGCCGGTAGATGTAGTTAAACCATCTACTGTAATATCTCTATAAAACTGTATCTTTGCAAAAGGACTTGTACTAATACCTTCTTTTGGACGAATAATAGTTCTTCTAAACTCGTCACCTTTGATACTAGTATTTGGTGGAACTCTAATTGGATATTGTTCTTCGTATACACCACTTTCCACTCTAACGGAAACTTCACTCCTTTGAACTAAACTGCCATATTCAAGTTCTTCACTTTGTTGGAAATCAGCAGTAGTGAGCAGTTGTACTTCCAAACTGTCATAACCAGGAGTACCGGCTGTGTCAATTCCTCTAGTGTATGTTATAATCTTACCTACTGCACCTGAGGTTTTACCTCTAATAATCTTGCCTGGAAAAATATCTACATTCGGTGATTCTTCATTAGGGTCACCAGCAGCATTTGTAAACTTGTTTGGACCACTATTTACATAAACATTGTAATAATTAGACCCTTCGACTAGTGCGGCATCTGTACTATCATCGGCCTCGTCGTCGTTTATTAATGTGTAAAAATCGCCAAAGAGATTATCTGTTGCTACATACCATTGATCGCTACTTGATCCAACTGCCGTTTCAACTTGATCTAAAATATAAATTTCAGCTTGTTGAATAGCATATACAGTTTGTGTGTATTGGCTACCAATAGCAAGTTCGCCGCTTGGACTGTGAAAATATCTCAAACCAGCATAACGTGTAAGATAGTTGTGCTTCAAAGATGCTGTGCTTGCTCGCAAATCTTTTTCAATTGCATCAATAATTAATCCTAAATCTCGTTTGCAAATATCTTGATCATAAACAAAATCTGGATATTGTGTGTTTGTTGCTGTAATAGCAGTGTCTATTGCATTTTGTTTAGCAGCTAAAACTGCGTTGGCTGCAAGTGCTTGATTTCCACCTACTGTGTATCCTGTGTCGCCTGCACCTGTAGCAATAGTTGCTGCAATTGCACTACTTCCATCTGTGTAGGTCAATGTTTGTCTATAAGGACCTACTTCTGGTTCTGCTGCTGCCTGTATTTTACTAGCCTTGTGCACTGCTGCTGCAACAGTTTTAAATGCATAAGCCATACTTCTACCAGCACTACCCGGAGGTGTAAATGTATGATCGTCTGTACCAGTTGTGCTCACAAACAAGTTTGTTGAACTTATATGAGTTGCACTATCAACATAAAATTTAGTTGCAGCCTGTAAGTCGTGTGAGGTATTAGGTGTGCCTCTTCCTTGCAACGGGCTTGGATGGTCGTGCAGTGTAAGTGCACCGGTCATTGTATCGCCTACTTTTTTAACAACTTCCTGTACTTGTGGAACTTGTGTACCTGCTGCCCCTGCTACTGTAGATAAATGCCCTGTTAGAGTGTCGCCTCCAATATTTACATACTCTTGATCTGCAAACCCTTTTGATACAATCAAATTATCTTCTGTTATAACTGGAGATCCGTGTGTATCGTTGACATTGTTGACGAGTGTTGTCCTTCCACCAGATGTAAGCAACAGGCTTTGCACCGCAGTGCTATAAGATGTTGCAGCACCTAATTTCAACGGATATGCAATAGAAGGTTTAGTGTCGTTTTGAATCTTGGTATTGATTACGCTAACTTTTAGTTTTGTACCATCAACTGTAAAACTAACAGTGTTGTCTGTGTCACTAATATCGTTGGTGCCTGCATCACTGACTAATTCAAAGAAATCTAGTCCTGTGCCGTCTTGTTTGACAAGAACAACTTTACCCTCATTGCCTAATGTTGCATCTGGTGTGTCATTAAGGTTGGTGAAACTAATATCGCCGCCCAAACCAAAAATAGCATAAAGTTCGTTAAAGTTATCATTAACCTTCTTAAACGACTCACGAATACTATCGCCTGTGCCGTCATTGCCCTCTACACCAATATCAATATCTTGTCTTGCCATTTACCGTTTCCTTAAAACTGTGGTACTAAATTATCCATATCAAAATTAACACTTACTCCGCATCCGCAACTACTTTGTGCATTTGGATTGTTAATTTCAAAGTTAGCACCAACTAAACTTTTTACATAATCTACTTCTGTTCCTATTAGAAACATTAAACTGTGCGCTCCTACTACAAACGCACATCCGTTTGTTGTTTTTACTACTTCGTCGTCTTTTGCTAGATCTGCTGGACTAGCAACAGTTCCCCATTCGTATTCAAATCCAGCACAGCCACCACCTTTGATGTTAAGAGTAATGCCATAGCATTCGTTCTCTTCGCTTAAAAGGTCAATTTGTTTCTCTGCTGCTGGTGTTAAAGTAAGTATGCTCATAGTGTTCCTTTCTAATATTTATCGTTGTATTTTATAATCTTTAT
>ERZ1048068.2341-NODE-2341-length-13474-cov-4.282584_pt1 | contig 13474 bp, 13 predicted proteins | sample MGYA00383098_ERZ1048068 | MGnify/ENA primary metagenome ERZ1048068 (study PRJEB29581, sample SAMEA5548368) | metagenome | biome: marine; feature: coastal; material: water | depth 1 m | study: Short-term variability in the microbial, nano- and picoplankton... | reverse complement strand
CCAACATGACGATAGAAGAGGAACAGACTTTCTAGCAACTTATCCAGAAATGGAAGATTGGTGGGATATTTGCAGAGAAGCAGAGGCATTAGTATGATTATAGACAAGGAGAATATAGATGGGTAGAAAACAAGGCGAAGACCACAGAGAGTTCAAAGCAAGGATGATCGATCCTGTTAGTGAAAGTTTCTGTGCGGCGAAGTGGCTTAATGCTACTATATGGCTAGGTCATGGCGGAACTACAAGTTGTCACCATCCACCTGCACACCAAATAGATTTAGAAGAAATTAAAACAAATCCTTCTGCGATCCATAACACAAAGCACAAAAAGAAAATGCGCCAAATGATGATAGACGGCAAAAGACCTAAAGAGTGCGAGTACTGCTGGAAGATTGAGGATATGGAAAAAGATGCTGACGGCAACGAGCCTGTATCTGATAGAACTTACAAAACTGTCATCTATGGAGATAATGATTTGCGTAAGATCGCAGTTCAGCCTACTTCTAATGATGTTAATCTAAAAACATTAGAGATTGCTTTTAATAGAACATGCCAACTTGCTTGTAGTTATTGTAACCCTGCATTCTCATCAACATGGGTCAAAGATATTAGAAGTCATGGCGGATACCAAGGTATTAAAAGTGATGCAAGAGGACACTTCATCGATGATGCACCATATGCAGAGCCTTTTGATCAAGATCAAAACAATCCTTATGTAGATGCTTTTTGGAGATGGTGGCCTGAACTTAGTGAAGAGTTAGAAGAGATTAGAGTTACAGGTGGCGAGCCATTAATGACTCCGGATATCTATCAGTTGTTTGATTGGTTTAAAACTACAGACTCTCCAAATAAAGAACATATGAGATTAGCAATTAATAGTAATTTAATGGCAAAGCCAGATTTACTGCAAAAACTAATTGATGCAACACAACATATTAATAGGTTTCATCTATATACTAGTTGTGAAGCATATGGCGCCCAAGCAGAATATATTAGAGATGGTTTAAACTGGGACACATGGACACATAATTTCGAAAGAATATGTAGCGAGTCTAGGATAGAAGGTTTACACATGATGATGACAATTAATGCATTATGTTTAGATACAATAACACAGTTCCTAGATTGGGTATTAGATATGAAGCGTAAGTACGGACATAATCGTCCTGGTATAAGTGTAAACATATTACGTTTTCCAAGTTTCCAATCTCCGCTTACTCTACCAGACAGTCTAAGAAAAATGTACCATGATGAAGTTTATAGTTGGTTAAAGAACGTCAGAGAGGAAGCCGAAGTAGATAAAAACGGAAGGTTACTGTTAGCGGAATGGGAACAGGATCAAATAAGTAGATTGGTCGAATATTTAGATGTTGTAAAAACTCCTCACAGAAATACTGCTGATAGAAATTTACTAGAACATGATTTTAAAGTGTTCTATGAGCAATATGATGCTAGACGTGGCTTCGAATTTAGAAAAACATTTCCTAGATTAGGCGAGTTTTACGATAGCATAAGAGTGTTAGATGTAAATGCAGAAGAAGATATTCAGGCACCTAAAAGTACTAGTGTCAAAGATGGGCTCTATGCAAAACGTATTGTAACCGAGGATGGCGAAGTAAAAGTTGTAACGGTAGAGATGCGTAAGAGACAGACAGGCGAAAGCCAAGATAATTACGATGACAGCAAGTATACAGAAGACCAAGAGAAGAATAAACGTGTAGGTAGCAGTATTGGTTGGGACACCGAAGCAGATGGACTCGGCGGCGCGGATGACTAAAGATATAAATGATATATTATTTATAGTCCAGGCTAGAACTAACAGCGAAAGAGTGCCTAACAAGATGCTTAGGCCCTTTGCTAATACTAACCTATTTGACATTTGCTTAAAGAAATTAAAGCAAACAAAGATACCCGCAGACAATTTTCGTGCTAGTGTACATGAACCTGAGCTTGAACAAGTGGTTGCGGACAATGGTTTTTTGTGCTATAATAGAAGTCACAGTAGTGCAAATAACGATAATAGTTTGCAGGAAATATATGAATGGCACAATAAGTATGATCATAAGTATGTAGTAATTATTAATGCGTGTAATTTGTTTTTGAAACCTAGCACCATAGATAATTTTATAGATGCTTACTGTAATAGCAAACACGAAGGAATGTTTGGTGTTATACCAAAGAAAAATTATTTTTGGAATAAACAGGGCTCATTACAAACACCATGGCCTGATAGTTGTAACATTATGAATACTAAAGCAGTAGAAGAAACATACGAAGGAGCACATGTTTTATACGCAGGTAAAAGAGATGACATTGCAAAAGGGTATTGGATGGCACCAGCACCATATACTGCTAATGCACCTGAGCTGTTCGAAATAGAAGAATTTGAAAGTTTAGATATAGACTACGAATGGCAATTTGAAATATACACACATTATTGGGAAAAATTAAATGGTTAACATTATTGCAGAGATAGGTATTAATCACAACGGTTGTATAAATACCTGTTTAGAAATGATAAAAGCGGCAAAAGATTCTGGCGCAGATTATGTTAAGTTCCAGAAACGCAATCCAGATGTATGCGTACCAGAAGCACAAAAATCAAAGATGAGATCTACTCCGTGGGGAGATATGACTTATTTAGAATACAAACATAGAATAGAGTTTGGCTTAAAGGAATACGAAGTCATAGACGACTACTGTAAATCAATTGACATTGGCTGGTTTGTAAGTGTGTGGGATACCAGCAGTGTTAGGTATATGGAACATTTTAATAATGGACTAGTAAAAGTTCCCAGTGCAAAAGCAGACGACTTAGAACTAATACAATTATGCAAGGACACATTCGATCATGTAATTGTGAGTACAGGAATGTGTACCCAACAACAAATTTTAAATATACTAGACCTGTACAGTGACAGCACAGAAAAGAACGATCTAAGTATATTTCATACAGTAAGTGCATATCCTGTACAGACAGACTCGTTAAGGATGGACACTATAACATGGCTTAAGAGCTTCGGCTTCAGTGTAGGTTTCAGTAGTCACGAAACAAGTTTGTTACCTGCAAGTGCAAGTGTATTCAAAGGTGTAGATTGGATTGAAAGACACTTCACCCTTGACAAAGATATGTGGGGGACGGATCAAAAAGCAAGTAGCGATCCTAAGGAAATGCAGTTGTTAGTGAGTAACGTGAGAGTACTCGAAAAAGCACTGGGTGTTCGTGAAGGTGTTTTAGAATGCGAAAAAGAAAATATGAAGAAGATGAGATAATGCCGATAACTGATTTAAAGATTGCAATATGTATTAGCGGACAACTCCGCAAACTACCTATGACCAAACTGCATAGGATAGCATCGGCTTTAGGTGCAGATGTATATATACATACTTGGGATAACGAGCACAATCCTCATCTTTCATCGTTACATCAGTATTTTCCGGATGCAAAAATTGCTGTGGAAAAATACGAAACAGAATTTGATAATATTTTAAAATTAGAAAACTCTTTTCCAGTTACACCAAACCGACCCGACAACACCGGGTCTTTTAAAGAACATTCGACTACTACCCTGAGATACCATTATGCACAATCGTATACTGTTATTAAATCTTTGCAGATGTGCTTAGGGTCAGGCAAAAAATATGATTACATTTTTAGATGTCGAACTGATATAGATTTGCTTTTTGGACAATTTACACAAGAAGAAGAATTTGCTAAAGTAGATGAAAAAATAAGAGAGACACTGTATTTTCACAATAAGCACGAGTTTCACGAACAGATAGCACCTCTGAAAGATCCTAACAGTAAATACAATACTAGGCCTTTTATTGCATCTACTATGATATCTTACTACAAACGTGCAGTACATATACAAGATTGGTTTTGGATAATGAATCAAACAGCCTTAGAAAAATTATGTACAATGACACCCTCTGAAGCAGTTATGCGGGCTCAACTAATAACAAAGGATTATCAAATAGAATCAGGTCATCCACTTACAGATCCACCTTCACTTAAAACACCCTCGGTTTGGTTTAGACTGTTTGATACACTGGGAATAGTTTTTCTTTCATTAGTGGATCTTAGGATGAGTATATTTAGGTCATCTGAACCGGTAAAAGTACCAGGTCATGGAGATATATTATGAGCGTAGAGTTATATGCAAATATCAGCATAGGTCATGAAAACGATTGGGAAACAATTAAATCAAGAGTAGTAGCCGCGGCACAATGTAATGCTGATGCAATAGTTATAAGTAAATCAACACCTAGTATCTGTATACCAGAACATCAAAAGTATACTAGAATAAACAGCAAGTGGGGTTCAATGCCTTATATTGATGTAGCAAAAAAGAGTGAAATTGATTTAACTAATTTAGAAAAGTTTGAAGAATTAATAGAACACATAGGCATTCCTGTAATATGGAGTGTTGCAGATAGCGAAGCCGCACATTGGGTAAAAGAAAATACTAATGTATCAAGAGTAAAGATACATTGGGATGCCAGAGATGACTGGGAAGTAATTTTATATTGCATTGAAAACTTTGTGGATATGATTTACGGCGGTAACGAAAAACATATTGAAAGGTTATTAAAAACATATTTTAATACAACTAACAAAAGAAGACACCTCAACTTATATCACTGTTCAAATAAGTTTCCGGCAAAAATAGAAGAAATAAATTTGAAAAAATTAGATGAACTTAAAACTGATCAGCAAAATGTTAATATTGGATATGAAAGTAGATGTGAGGGGATATTTCCTGATTGTGCAGTAGTGTTTAAAAATGTAAACTTTATAGAAAAGCACTTAGGCGATGAAGAATCATTTAATGATGCAGTATTAACACACAAAGAGTTTTATGATTTTTTCATAAATATGAATCAATTAGAGATTGCAAATGGACAACAATAAAATTAAACCTATATGGGCAGGCGGCCAGATGAGTGAGGACTCGCCTAATAAAGTTTTTTGTACTGCTCCATGGACACATACTTATATAAGTCCGCAATCTGAAAGACGCATGTGTTGTGCCAGTAGAGAAGAGCACATGATGCAACGACAATATATAGATGCTAGTAACGATAAGAGCACAGGCAAGTACAAAGATGTAGGCACTATGGAAGACTATAAGCCTATAAGTTTAAAAGAACATTGGAACAGTCCTTACATGATGGACATAAGAAAGAAACTTATGGCCGGAGAGGAAATACCTCAGTGTGCAGTGTGCAATGATAGTATTCTAAGTCAAAGCACTTACCGTCAATGGTTTACTGGATTTTTGTTTGAAAAATATATAGATAAATGTTTTGAGGAGACAGACGAAGATGGAAGAACTAATATGGACCCAATCAGTTTTGATTATAGGGTCAGTAACCTGTGTAATTTTAAGTGCCGTATGTGTGGCGAACCTCTCAGCTCTACTTGGGAAACAGAAAAAAGAAAACATGACCTTTGGACTCCGGAGAGCCAACCGTTCATGGTCCCGGAAAACAAAAAGATTATCAACAAATTCCAAAAGGAAGTAGTAGAGGAAGAATTTTGGGAAGCCATTAAGTCAGGTACAGTAGAAGAAATATATTGGGTAGGTGGCGAGCCATTGATGTATGATATACATTGGAAGTCAATGGATAGACTTGCTCAAGATGATACATTAAAACTGGTGCACCTAAGATACAATAGCAATCTAAGCAGAGTACGATTTGGCAAACATTACTTGTATGACTGGTTACCACAAGCAAAAGATTGGACTATGTGTGCTAGTATAGACGGTACAGGGGAAATAGGCGAGTTTATTCGTACCGGATTAGATTGGGAACAGTGGGATAAAAACTTTAGAGAAGGTGTAGCATTACCTGGAGGCAAAGATAAAATGTTAATGGACTTAACAATAACTGGCCCGGGTATGTTTAATCTTAAAGAGTTCTTTGATTACGCACAAGAACTAGATGTTAAGATAGAAACCAAACGCATGTTTGCATTCCATAGCGATATTGTAATGAGTGCAATGGCTTGGCCAAGACATATACTTGATCGAATCATTGATGACATACTAGAATATATTGTTCCTAGAGCAACACAAAAACAAGAAACACTTATTAGAGAATTAGAGGGAATGAAGCAAAGTCCTACATTCCAAGAGCAATGGCCGGATACTGCCGAAGACAGTTTCTTTAATGGGCGTAATTGGCAAGATAAGATTTCCGATATACGACCAGATCAAAAAATGCGTATAGAAGATGTCTATAAATTAGACCAAGAATTATATGATTGGTGGATGAGAGTAGATCGAAGACATAACCAACGATAATGGTGATCATGCATGTTAGCACTCAATAAAGATAAAAGTTTACTAATTTTCAGCGTAGGCAAAACTGGTTCCACATCAATCCAAAGGGTACTAGATAACTCATGGCTTACCTTAGGTGAGGAAAGGCCTCTCTACAGCGAGTGGATAACAGATTCTCATATCGATGATCGACAGAGATATCTAACTCAATACGAAATGGTCGACGAACTGGCGGCTATTTATAATCCACAAATTACCTGCATTATCAGAGATCCATGGAAACGTTTTGTTAGCGGAATGAAAGAAGTCATACAAGATTATTGCTTTCATCTGTACAAAGAAGATCAATTTTTAGAAAATTGGAATCGTATAATGGACGATGATGAATTGTGCAAAGATATCATTAATGGGTTATATTATCTTAGTGAGTTTGAAACTAACAAAACATATCAAGAAACCGTATTTGATTGGCACAGGTCTTTTGCAATTTTTCATAACTACCACACTAAGAATTGGTTACACAAAGTAGTCGGTCTTCCAGATTCGAAGATAATCACGGTAGAAAATTTAGATGACTATATTACATCATTAGGATTTACTCCCACAAGAGAAAATGTATCTAATAAGCGGGATATTAAGACTGTCGAATCAGCATTAAAAAAATCTGATGTATACCACCTCATAGAAAAATATCTCGAACCAGAAATTAAACTGTTTAAAAGTATCACTTAACAGTTGCCTAAACTACAAACTTTACATAATCTAGCCTGATAAATATACAAGTAGATAACACTACGCAAACACAACAGGAGAAAAAGATGGCCTCAGTCGGATTTATTGGGGTAGGCAAGTTAGGACAAGCCTGCGCCGAAATGGTCGCTGAAGTACATGATGTTGTTGGTTATGATGTTAACCCTGTAGAGCCTGAGAACTTTACAATGAGTGACACATTAGAAGGCGCAGTAAGAGGACAAGATATTGTTTTTATTGCTGTACCTACACCGCATGACCCACAGTATGATGGAAAAGCACCTACCAGCCATTTACCAAACAAGGACTTTGACTATACACTAGTCAAGCAAGTACTAAGTGAAGTAAATGCAGTAGCAACGAAAGATCAATTAGTAGTCCTTATATCAACAGTTCTTCCAGGTACAACCAGGAGAGAATTTATTGACTTAATTCCAAATGCCAGATTCGTTTACAATCCATACTTAATTGCTATGGGTACAGTAAAGTGGGATATGGTTAATCCAGAAATGGTAATGATTGGAACAGAAGATGGAAGTGAAACAGGTGATGCAAAAGAACTTGTAGACTTCTACAAAACAATTATGCAGAATGAACCAAGATACATTATAGGTACTTGGGACGAAACAGAATGTATTAAAGTATTTTACAATACATTTATATCAGCAAAAGTAAGTCTAGTAAACATGATACAAGACGTAGCAGAGAACTTGGGTAACATAAACGCAGAAGTAGTTTGTGATGCATTGGCAACTAGTGACAGACGTATTATGGGACCAGGTTATATGAAGCCAGGTATGGGCGACGGAGGTGCATGTCACCCTCGTGATAACATTGCCTTACGTTGGATGGCAGAAGACTTGGACTTAGGTTACGACTTGTTTGATGCAGTAATGCTTTCTAGAGAAAAGCAGGCTGAGAACATGGCTAGTCGGTTAGTTGAGATGGCAACAGCAGGTGCTGGAATTGTGCCTCCTATGCCAGTTATCATTGTTGGTAAAGCATATAAGCCTTTAGTAGAATACGAAGCAGGATCTAGCAGTATGTTAGTAGGTCACTACGTTGAGCAAGCAGGTGTTAACCTTTACTATTTTGATGAGAAAACAGGAGACATTCCACCGCAATCAATATTAGATAAGCCAGCGGTTTATCTACTTGCACATAATCCGGGTATCACATACGGAGATCAATTAGACACAGTACCAGGTTGGTATGACCAGCACAGGGCAACAGATTGTGATGATGCATTAGTATCAACAGGAAACGGTACAGAGTTAGTATTTGCAGAAGGCAGTACTGTAATTGATCCATGGAGAAAAACTCCTAACATAGAAGGTGTTGAAGTTATTCATTACGGAAATACTAGAGGAAAATAATGGATTACTATACTGCTCCTAAATATACAAGACAAATATCTGAAATATTAGAATTTGATAAAGATTCTGTTGTCTTAGAAATTGCATCTGGAGAAGGACAATTTTCTAGTATATATAAGAGTAGTAATTTAAAAAAATATATCTGTGTAGAACCTGATAAAGAATGGATGGATATAGCAGCGCAACATGATTACGGTTGTGATACTGAATTTGTAAATGCAACATATGAAAATTTTCAACCAAAAGAAGATGTAGATTATGTTGTATGTGCAGGTTTAATTTATCATTTAGCAAGTCCTATACACTTTATAGAAACAGTTGTAAACAAATTCAAACCTAAGGTATTGTATTTAGAATCTTTAGGTGAGTATAATCAAAAAGAATTAATACTTGATAACAAAAATAACTCTGTACAATTTAATTGCCAATTTAGATATGAAGAAATTAATAGAACAGGGAACAGATTTAAACGACAAGGTGAAGACTTAGTACCAGCATCGTTATCTATTTCTACAGATGCAGTAATATATTTTTTCAAAACAGTAGGTTATAATGTAATTGGTTATAGAACTATAAATATATCTGCATCAGAACAATCCAAAGAATCTGTAACAATGTATAAATTAGAGAGAGAAAATGTCTGAACCTAAGTATTGTAGTCTTTTATGGAAACATATATCTAATGAGCCATTAGGGCATATTAGAACATGTTGTATCGCCCGTGAGCGTGTTACTGATAGTGATGGATCTGAATTTACGTTAGGCACAACATCGATTAAAGATATATTCCACAGTGACTACTATAAAAATATAAGACAGGATATTAGAGATGGCAAAATGCCTGAGAACTGTTCTCCTTGTTGGACCGATGAAAAAAATGGTAACACTAGCAAAAGACAGATGTATAATCAATATGCTAAACAGAGGTATGACGATATTGATTACGATTCTGAGCCAGATATGCCAGAAGACTTCCAGTTGATATTGAGCAGTACTTGCAACTTAAAATGTAGAAGTTGCAATCCACATAATAGCAGTAAGTGGGTTAAGGAAGCAAAAGACAGAGGTATGCCCTACGTCGAAGAAAAAGTAAACATACCATTACTAGACTTTGAAAACTCTAAGTTTTGGACTACCATGGATGAGTGGTTACCCTCAATAACACAATTAGAAGTTATGGGCGGCGAACCTTTCTATATGAAAGAGTTTAGAAAATTTGTAGAATTAATTATAGAAAAGGATGTTGCTAAAAACATTCATCTCAACACTTGTACTAACGGAACGTTTGCTAACAAAGAATTTTTACAATTGCTAACAGATAACTTTGCTAGTGTTGGCTTTAATGTAAGCATCGATGCCGCGGTCGAAAAACGTTTTGAATATTTAAGACATGGCGCCGACTGGAAAGAAGTGTGCGAAAACTTAGATTATTTTCATCACCTCAATAAAACTCATAAAGCAAGTATAGGAATCAGTCATACTATAACCGCAATGAATGTACACTACCTACCGGAGTTTTATGAAATCTTTGCTGAAAGGTGGCCCACTTTTAAAATATATAATAATATTGCAAGATATCCAACATGGTATAATCCTAGTGTGTTTCCAGAAGAAGTAAAAGAAAAGATTGTTGCTCCGTTACTAAACAACAATCTATCAGAGGATGTTAAAAGAGAATTAAAAGGAATAGCAAAATTTGTAATGACACCTAGAGTAGACACTGTTACACCTTACGGAAACAAACCTACAGATACAGTTGAGTCTGAAATAGAATGGCGTTGGACATTGTTTAAAACACAAATAGTTGCAGGCGATAGATATAGGAAAGAAGATTTTAAAGAAACATTTCCTGAGTTGTACCATATATTAAAGTATGACTTTATATATCATCAAGAATTAAAACAGTACAATGAAGATCCTAATTACGGGACAATGGAAAAAGGCAAAGTTATATGAGTGATACCTTTTGCCCTTTGCCATGGATGCATCTAGGAACCCACCCGCATGGGGGTGTGACTCCTTGCTGTATATCCGATATGACGGCAGGTAAGAATCGTGCTAGAAACTATACGGATCACGGAGACGACTTTTTTAATTTAAATGATCATAGCATAAACACTCATATGAACAGTGATTACTTTAAACAAATTAGATTGGAGTTATTAAATGGTGTGGAGCCAAAGGCATGTAATAGATGCTACGAGGAAGAAAGAAAGGGAATTAAGAGCAAACGACAGCACGAGTCCGAGGTATATAAGGACTTTGACGCCAGTTACGCATCCCGACTTACAAGTGAGGATGGTAGCATGGATATGGACCTTCGCTTTGTTGAGTTGCGTCTTGGCAATGTATGTAACGTCCGTTGCCGTACTTGCAATCCAGCGAGCAGTTCAAGGTGGGTATCAGACTATAAAAAGGTTGTTGACTCTTTAGAATTTGTCAATGACGGATATAGTTGGTTAGATCACAAACACGATTTCCAGTGGCCAGAAGATGAAAATTTTTATCAAGATTTATTTGATTGTGCTCCTAATATGGAAGTGCTATATATTAATGGTGGCGAGCCAACACTTATAAAAGCACATTGGAAGTATCTGGAAATGCTCGTGGAAAGCGGCCGCAGTAAAAATATCATACTTTGGTATAATATAAACATGACTCAGGTTCCAGATAAAGCAATTCCGTTATGGAAAGAGTTTAAGGAAGCAAGAGTATGTCCTAGTATAGATGACCTTGATCACAGAAACAAGTATATTAGATATCCTACTGAATGGACGAGTGTTGAACAAAATTTACAAAAAATTATGCAAGTACCCGAACTAACAGTGAGAATAACACAAACAGTTAGTGCATATAGTTATGCATACTTAGATGACTTTATAAATTGGGCACCAGTGCCAGTTGATATGAATTTTGTTTATGATCCTGAATACTTATCGCCTGCCATTATACCTCCTGTCGTGAGACACGAGATTCATGAGAAGTATAGAAAAACGATAGGTAACAATCCTCACCTTGGTACATTGCTTAGTCTATATGATAACAATGACTGGGATCAAACAAAGTGGGAACACTTTTGTAGATACAACGACGAACTAGATAAAATTAGACAGCATGACAAAGGATGGAGAGAAGTGTTTCCTGAATTTGTAGAGCTATTAGAGAAATATGGAATTCAGCACAAATATTGAAGATCACGATAATGATGTAATGTGTGTCCTACCATGGATTCATATGCACCCTTGGCCCAACGGTAAGACTATGCTCTGTTGTGACTCGCCGTGGGAACAGCACATTGGCGACCTGCGAGAAAACAGTTTAGAGGAAGTTTGGAACAGTGAAAAGATGAAGCAAGTTCGATTGAACATGCTGAACGGTAAAAAATGTGCTCAATGTGTACGTTGCTATGAGAAGGAAGAAAAAGGGCACGACAGTTTAAGAGTTAGAAGCAATCGAGACTGGTTGGAACCACATTGGGACAAGGTTGCAAAGACTAATGCCGACGGCAGTCTAGATGATTTGCATATTGTTTACTTAGACTTTAGATTCAGTAATGTGTGTAATCTACGTTGTAGATACTGCGGTCCTGAACTTAGCAGTAATTGGTTTAAAGATGCTGTAAAAAGCACATACAACATTACACCCACAGAGAAAATAATTCAAATTCGCAAAGACGTTGACGGATTTATGGATGAGTTCGAGCCAATGCTTGAACACATTGAACAAATATACTGGGCTGGTGGCGAACCTATTATGATGGACGAGCATTGGGGTATCATGAACAAGCTCGTAGAAATGGGCAAGACTGATATACGAATTTTTTATAATACAAACTTTACAACATTAAATTATAAAAAGCATGACGTTTTAGATTTATGGAAAAAATTTGATCATATCAGTGTAGGTGCAAGTCTAGATGCAGAAGGTCTTAGAGGAGAATATCAACGTAAAGGCACAGTTTGGCAAGACGTGGAAAACAACATACAGCGATTGAGAACAGAAGCCCCGGAAATAGATTTCTATATTAGTGCAACTGTGAGTGCATATAATGCTTGGCACATAACCGACTTTCATAGAAGTTGGGTAGACAAAGGTTATATTAAACCTGGTGATTGGTATATGAATGTTTTGCTTAACAATCCCCGTTTCAGAATGAGTGTATTACCCGGAGACTTTAAAGAAGAAATAAAGTATAAATGGCAAAAGCATTTGAAGTGGTTAGAACCTCATGACCATATAGGCAGAGCAACCGAAGGATACAAGAGCTCCATTAAATTTTTAGACGACGATCACACAGAACTGTGGCAAGAGTTTAAAGACTTTAACAGAGAGTTTGATCATTTACGAGATGAGAACTTCGATGAAGTATTTCCAGAGTTAGCAGGATTATGAAAAACTTTTGCGTATTACCGTTTGTGAATCTAGAGGCAAGAACCGACGGTACTATATCACCATGTTGTATTATGCAAGACCACGCAGGAGTCAACTTAGCAGAGGGCGGAACATTAACTGATGTATGGAATGGCGAATGGTTAGAAGGATACAGAAAGGCATTTTTAAATAATGAAAGACCTGAGGCATGCCGTAACTGCTGGAATGAAGAAGAAGCAGGAATACAAAGCAAACGTTTACGAGAACAAGTATTTTATCGACACATATTTGATTTTGATAACCCGGAAGCAACAGAACAACCAATTACATTAGATTTAAAATTAGGCAACATTTGCAATTCAAAATGTAGAATTTGTACAACCTTTGCAAGTAGCCAGTGGGCAAAAGAAGAGATAGCAATAGACCCTAGTAAGAGAAGTGAAATACTTGCATTTAATCATAGAGGTATGTGGCCAAAGAATAATCAAGACTTTTGGGACGACTTAGAAACTATGTTACATGGTATTGTTAGGTTTGAATTCTTTGGAGGAGAGCCGTTACTAATAGAAAGGCACTTTGAAATCTTAGAGAACTGCATAGAACACGGTTATGCAGAAAATATCCATTTATCTTATAATACTAATTGAAGTATATTTCCTGAAAACAAAGTTCACTTGTGGAAACACT
>ERZ1048068.2332-NODE-2332-length-13513-cov-5.057066_pt1 | contig 13513 bp, 8 predicted proteins | sample MGYA00383098_ERZ1048068 | MGnify/ENA primary metagenome ERZ1048068 (study PRJEB29581, sample SAMEA5548368) | metagenome | biome: marine; feature: coastal; material: water | depth 1 m | study: Short-term variability in the microbial, nano- and picoplankton... | reverse complement strand
TGTACCTCTTGCAAAACTTCTCATGTCTTTACGGATATCAGGCGGTATTAAACCATAGCCTGGGACATTAGTAATTATTATTTCTGGTATATTTTTTCTGTATAGTATACCATCAATAAAGTCTTGAGGCAATGGACCTGCAAAAGTTTTTAATACTGATGTCAAATCTCCTGCGTTTCTATCATACTCATTATCAAACTTTGCGGCATAATCAAATGGACCCAGACCACCCCATCTACGAACAGCTTCAAATATTATTTCACCATCACCTTTATCCATTCCAGTTTCATAGTCTTTTAAGTTTTCACCTTGACTTCTAATAGTATTACCAATATGAGCTACGCCTGACATTAATAATAAAGTAGGTACAACTTTAGGTATAGATTGTGCTGGACTATTAATTGCTTCAGTTGAAAATCTTTTAAGTATAGTGTTATTAAATACTGTAGGATATCCTGCAAACTGAACTAGTAGTTGTGCTGAAGGTGTTGAAAACCATAAAGGTCTGTTAGCTTCCGCAGTACTTGGATTAAGAATAATTTCTTTAACAAATCTGTTAGCACCAGTAGTATATCTTTCATGATAAAAAGATTGTGACCGTGCTAACTCATTATCAAACACACCATCTTTTAATGAATTTTTATACCATGAAACTGCTTCATCAGCATCAATACCTAAATCACCTAATTGTTCAGTAAGATAGTTTTTCTTGCTTTTACTTAAATTACCTTTAGAAAGTTTTTCGGCATTCTGTCTAATTAATCTTTTACCAGTTGTAAAGGATGCAAGTTGTACAGCTTTTGTCCATTGTGTAAGTAAATTAACTTTAAAAAATGCTTGTTGTGCATTTTTTGCATAACTACCGTGAAGCCCCTCACCTGCAAGACCTTCAAGTCTTTCTTGTACTGCTTGCTCTAAAGCTAATCCAGTTTGATATAGTTCTCCCCAAGCTTCATCATCTATATCTTTTATACCTTTAACTCTTTGACGTAATACACCTCGTTGAAAACCTTTAATACTTCTGTCAACAATACTACTACCTTCTTTAACTAATGCTGTTGCAATATCACCCAATACTCTAGGAGCATCTGATTTACCTGCCCTAGTTAAAAGCAAGAAAGGCTCTGTAATGCTTGACAATGTAGCAAAAGGAAGGTGAGCCATTTGTTGACTTAGTTTACCCCAATCAGCCGCACCTCTTGCCCATGCATTTTTTTTCAGTACAGACTGTGAATCAGTTTCAATACCTGTCACACGCCTATGCATATTTCTTAACCTATCAGCAACGGCTTGAGCTTCTGTCATGCTCATACCACTACCAGTTAATTCTTTTATAATAGGTTGTATTTGATTATTATCAAACTCTACAATGTTCTTACCAAAGTAATTACTTCTTTCAATTGCTCTAGCCGCATTACTAAAATAATCTTCTAATATAGTTTGTGTATCATTTTCTAAAACAAAAGCAATCTTATTATCATCAATATTTGTAAATCGCCTAGCTTGTAAATAACCTGATGAATCTCCAACAACTTTATTTTTAGTCATCATTTTAATTTCAAAAGGTGTCCATCGTTGTTGTAACATATCTTCAACAATACGGTTAGCTTTTAGTTGTTTAGCTAACTCTTCATCACCATTCGCTTGCTTTAAAAAATTTACTCCAAAAACTTCTTCGTCAATACCTACTGCATCTTCTTTAATACCTTTAACTTGTATGTTATCACTAGTTCTAATAGTAATTTCATCTATATCATTTAAAGGATTAGCATGTCCAGATTCAACTAATAATTCTTCAAACTTAGCTCTGTTATCTTTATTAGATAATGCTTTGTAATTAAATAATCTAGGTAAAAAACCGCCTTTGTTTACAGTACCACTTTTAAATAAACCAGCACCATTTAAATCAGCATATGTATTATCTAACAAGTTTCTTAGACCTGATTGACCGTCAAATTTAATTCCAGTTTTAGTAGTTGTACCACCATAAGAAACTGCAAGGTCTTGAGTAACTGTTATACCTTTATATTCTTTATCAATTAAATTTCTTATCCAGATTTTACCTTCTCTTTCTGCTTGTGCTTTTGTAGATACAATATTTCTATCTCTAAGTAAAACATTCATAGCGTCTTGTTGGTCTTTAGCAAGTCTAGCCCTGAACCCTACACGGTCTAACACATTTAAAGATTTAGCTAATCCATATAAATATTTACCAGTTCGTGTTCCAACAGATAATCCATAAGAATCTTTCTTAACAACTTGCTCACCTTTACTTGTTAGAGTAACATCATAGTCATATCTAAACTTACCTAGTAATTCTTTTAACAAAGGAGATTTATCAACGTGTGATAAAAAAGCTGTAGTTGGTTTACCGACACTACCTGCAATAAATCTATGTAAAAAATCTTTAGTCTTATCAGTTTTTGAAGGCTCTAAAGGTTCTACTAAAATATCATCAACTCTAGAATCTTCTAAAACTTCTTGTCTTGTTTTAGCATTTGCTACATCATTAATAACATCTTCGTTACTAAATTTAAATTCTAATTGTTGGTGTCCTTCTGGCATTTCATTAACAGGAACATTGTCAACAGAGTCATCTATTTTTTGTGAGGCTTTTTCTCCTGCTTCTTTAATAGCTTTGTTATAAGTTAAAGCACGAGTGCCTCCACCTAATATACCACCAAACCCTGCACCTAATAATGTAGAAGCTTGTAAGCTTGTAAAGTCTATATTATCTTGTAATCCTAAATCTATATCAATGTCTTGTACAAAATAATTATGTAGACCACCCCAAGCCATTCCTTCAGCCGCACCATACAACGCACTTTCTTTTAAAGCTTTAGTTTTAAGTTGTGACTTAGTAAGTTGTTTAATACCTTGTTGTGCCGCAGTACCTAAAGCGGCTCTAGCTGTTAGTGTTTGACCACCTGTAGGTATTGCAAACAAAGCTGTTACTATGTTTAAAGGGTCAGCAACAACGTCAACGCCTATATCGGCTATCATTTTAAAGCGTTCTTTCCAGTTACCTATCTCTGCATTATTAAATTCATTTCTTAAATAAACATAATCTTGTTTTTGTTCTTCAGTCCATTTACCTGTTTGAAAAGAACGTGCGATAGCAGAACTTAAACTATATTCAGAGTCTCTAAGATATTCAAAGATGTCTTCATTACTACCAATACCATCTAAAAATCTAGCGGCTTTGTCAGCAAACTCTGGAGTTTCTTTAAGTTGAGTTAAAGTTTTTTTACCTGAACGTATAGGCTCTACATTAGATTGCTCTATGTTTGGTTCGGATATAAATTTATTATAACCTTCAGGTTCTGTAGAAGATGCTATATTAGAACTGTAAAGAAAATCAACATCTTGTTCTTCTTCACGTTTTTTATCCTCTTCTATTTGTTGAAGATATAATTCAAGTTGTGTAGGCATTAAGTATTACTCGGTATGATATCTAAAAAGTCTTCTGCTCTATTACGTGTTTGACTATACCAAGCAGAATCTTTCATTTCTGCTTTTGCTGTTTTATAATCTCCTAGTTTAAATGCTGTCCAAGCTTTATTAAAATCTTTATACCAGTTTACACCTAATTGAAAGTTTAAAGATGTTAAGTAATCTTGAGGAATAGGCTTATGTCCTGCTTCTGTTAAAATTTGATTTTGTTCTTTAGCCGCTTCTGAAGCTTTAGTAAAATCTTCTGCAAACCAAGCTTCACGTTGTTCTTGAGGAACTACATCACCTACTTTATATTGATTAATTTCATCTCCAACTAGTAAATGACCTACACCTACAGTTGGTTTACCACGAGAATCCAAGTATACTTTTTCTACATCTCCACCTTCATAAGTACTAACAAGATTTCTAGCTACTTCAATTTGAAATTCTTTAGCTAAATCAATTTTTTCTTCGTTAGAAAGCCTACTATACTCCATAGGTTTAAGACCTTTTTCTTCTTGAAAATCTCTAAATGCAGGACTGTATAAACTAAAACGATATCCTTTTTCTACTCTTTCAAAAGCATCATTAACTCTTTTACTTGTAGTTTGTGCTTGACCTCTTTTATACCAGTTAGATATTTTAGTAGGAATACTAGCTACTTGGTTTCTAAAATCTTCTGATGCTTCTCTGTTTTTATCATCTATTCTTTCAATTTCACCCATTGGACCCATTGAATATTCACGTTTTTTACCTAGTACTTCTTCAGTAGAATCAACAGATTCAGTAGGTTTTGTATTACCCATTCTTTCAGATGCTAAATTTTCTAAAAACTCTTGTGTGTCTTGTCCAAAATTAACACTAATTTCATCTTCTAAAGCTGAAAGCCGTACATTTCTTTCTTGCTCTGAACTAGAGTTACGTAAGATATCGTCTGCTTCATTTTTAATTGCAACTTTCTTTTGGTCAGGAGTCATGTTAATATAAGAATTACCTAAATTAAGTTCTCCATTGTTATTTACAGCAATACCATCTCCAAGTACATTAGCTAAACCTACGCTATTATAAATAGCAGGTAATACACCATAAGAGTTATAAGCAACTTCATCCCATTTTAAATATTCAGAGTCTTTAAAGCCTTCATTAATTGCTAACATTGCAGACAACTGGATTCTTGAAGGACGGTCAGACATAATCTGTTTAAACTCTGCAAAACTTTTTCTGCCTTCACCTTTCTTACCTTCAGTGTTTTGATATACAGCACGTAAAAATTTACCGTCTTCTTTTAATCTAAGACTTAATGCTGATACATCTACAATAAATGCTTCTTTTTGTGCAGGTTCTCCTTCTAATTCTGACAATAATTCTCTAACATTATCACCATCAATGTTAGTCATTACCAGTTTACTACCGCCTAACTCACTAGGGTATTCTCCTGCTTTAATGTTTCTAGACATTTCTGCCAGTGGTCCAGATTGAAAATCTCCAACCTCTGTCCTTAAATTTGTGTGTGCTTTACCTCTAGCTCTTTCTCTCCAACGTGTAGGGGATTTACTAGCTTCATCTAAAGCAGTATCAACAATGTTGTTTGTCATACCTTTTAAATTTAAAGCTTGATTAATATCTCGCATGGTTGGACCAGCTAAATCTACTTCTGTAGCAGGACTAAAAATATCAAAGCCCCCTTTAGATTTATACTTGTCATTAAACAAACCAAGAACTTTTTTAAAACCACCAATTAAATTTCCTTGACTACGAGCTTCAGCTAATACTTTTTGATAGTTTCTTTTTTCATATTGAGTTAAAGTATGAGAAGTTAATCCCATTCCTCGTTCAAATAATTCTGCTCTATCTAAATCCTTTTCATCTAAAATAGACCTTAATTCGGTTTCATAATTTCTATAGTTATTATTTTCTAAATATTGTTTTGCAAATTGTCTAGTTGCTAAAGTAACTGCATTGTTATAAGCACTAGTATTATACAGAGTATCATATTCATCACCAGATGCCGCTTTAATTTTTTGTTGTATGAAAGGTAATACTTTTTGAGAAAATGCTGAATAGTCTTCACTGTTAGAAAACGAGTCAACACGTGAATCTAAATCTCCACCTTTATCTTCCCACTTGTTTCCAATAGTAGATACAATACTAGAAGTCATTCCTATTTGTTTAGATTCATTTTCATTGTTTAGTATTTCAAACTTGTGTAAATCTTCAAGTTCTTTTGCACGTTTCTTATATTGTTTCTTCATAACGCCTTGACCCAACATTAATACAGCTAAAGCCTGTTGAATTCTTTCATTCTTTTTACTTCGTTTAGCCGCTTTACGTGCATCCTCGTCTTTTTTTTGTAATAAAGATGAACCAAGCTCATCAATACTCATATCGGAATAATTATCTAATACCATTTTTAAACTCCTGTTTTACCTAATAAACTTGGCTGGTCTTGTAAGGCAGGTTTTTGTTTTTGTAAAATACTTTCTCGTAGCTTTGTACTATCTAAAGTTTTTAATTGCTCTTTAATATCACCACCAACTGATGCAGGATTTATTTTTTGTATTACTGCGTCTTTAAATCCACCACCTTCTGGAATTTTATTACGTTGCTCTCTAACAGATTGTACATCTAAATCAGCCCCTTCCTCATCATCGTCATCAATTTCTACTTCAGAATCTTCACGATTCAATACAGGATTAATACCTGCCTTCTCTGCAATAGCTAACAACATATACATGGTAGGCTCTAAAAGACTTAACATCATATCAGGATTCCACTTACCTTTCTGGAAACCTGCTGTAAGTAATAAGTTAGCTATGTCAGCAACTGGAGTCTTTTGAGACATTAGTGTTGCAACAGTAGTAAGGTTGTCTTCTTTTAAAAGGTCAAAGAATATTTTTTCTGTAGCTACTTTAACAGATGTTATTTCTGGCTGTCCTTCCCAAGGATAGGGAGTATCAGGACTATTAGTTAATGATTGTCCTGCTGTAGGTGCTTCAAATAAATGTTCTTCAGCTCCTTTAGCTATTGCTTCTGGATTACGCATATCCTCTTCCTCCTAATTGTGCTCTAAGAAATGCTTCATAATCAAATCCATATCCACCTACATCTACTGGATTTACATTACCCTGAATACCTCTATAAGCTAAGTATTGTCCAGCAGGGTCTTGTTGCGGATTAAAGTCTGAGAAGTCTATAAACTGTGGCTGTTCTGTGCTACTAGAATAATTTTGTTGTTGTAAAGAAGATTGCTGTATACTTGCTTGACCTTTAAAATAATCACTTTTTCGATTAGCTAACATAGCTATCATTTGCTCTTCTTGTTCTTCAGCTTGGTTCATAATTTCACCAGCCTTTCGAGTAGCCTCAATAGGTTTGTAAGCGGCATATTCTTTACTAGAAGTAATTCTTTCTTTAAATGAAATATCTTTATTCTTTAAAGTTTGAACAATGCTTTCTTTACCTTTATCAACTGCCGTATCAGTTGCAACATCAGTAGCTACATCAGTTGCGACATCAGTTGCTACATCGGTTGCGGCATCAGTTGCAACATCTGTAGCCGCATCTTTTACGCCTTCAGTAACAACTTCACCATCAACAACAGTTTGTTTACCATTAACAACTTCACCTATCCAATTTTTAAGACCTGTGCCAATATCAGAACCTGCACTAAATACGTTACCTATTTTATTAAGACCACCTTCAATAGCACCCGATACTGTTTTAAACACACTACCAAAAGCACCAGAAATTTTAGTCCCAACAAGTTTTATACCTTTAAAAATAGTTCCAAAAATAGTATTAGCTCCTGCTCCACCAAGCCAACCGCCTATGGCACTACCTATCCCTGGTAGTATAAAAGATAAAGCAAGAGAACCTAATGGTCCTAACTTACCAAAAGCTTTAGCTATTTTACCTAAACCTTTCTTTAATTTCTTTCCTATCTTTTTAAATACGTTACCGATTTGTTTTGCTTTTTTTCTTAACCATCCCATTAGTCTAACCACCCATTTATTAAAGTTCCAATTGCCGCCAAATTACTGCTCCAATTACTTTCTTTAGAAGCACCTGTGTCATTACCTAAAGCCGCAGTGTATATTGAAGTCTTCCTAGTCTGTTCATTATCCCAACGCCTAAAGTTAAAGTCTGCTTCGTCACGTAACTCTTGCCATAAGAAGTTTTGAGCAGAGGCTGTAAGTCCAAATGCATTTTGTGCATTCTGCCTATTAACTTCATTCTGTGCCGCAGTGTCTGCCGTGTTCGCCTGTCTACGCCATGCCACGTTTGATTGTGCTATAGCTGTTTCGTTCTTTGTATTAAACTCTTCTCGTGCAAAGTCTTGCTGTGCATTGAATTTACTTACGTCTGTTTTAAGTTGTGCTTCAAGCTTGTTAGCTTCTGCTTCGTTACCAACTCTTCGAGCTTCTGCAACATTCAAAGCTTGTGCATTAAACTGTTCCATTGCATTAGTTTGTTGTGCATTAAACTGTTCATTAGCTTGTGCTAAGTTAGCCATATACTGGTCAGTTTGTGTTTGAGTCTGTGCATTAAATTGACGAGCCACATTTTCAGCAGATTGATTTGATAACAACCTTTGTTGTTCTTGTTGTGCCTTCATCATATTAGCTTGTTGCTCGTTGCTAAGATTAGCCATATCCCTAGTCAAGAAGTTCTTAGCATTTTCTACTTGAAGTCTTTCTTGTGTACTAAGGTTTGCTAAGTCCATCTGTGCTAGTGCTGTAGCATTTTGCATAATAGATTGTTGTTCTGCATTCATGTTCTCAAGAGATACAGTTTGCATAAACTTACTATTAGCTAAAGCTGTTTGCTGTTCAGTACTAAAGTTAGCCATGTCCATACCAGCAGTAACTTGAGCATTAGTCATTGCGGCTTGTTGTGCATTACTTAACTCAGCAAGACCAAGCTCTTGAGCTAATCTAGCATTGTTCTGTGCCGCAGTCATCTTCTTGTTTAAGTTAGCTAACTCAATCTGATTCTGTGCAGTCATTGTCTCACTATCAGCCCTGTTCTTTTCTGTCAGGTTAGCTAGTGATACTTTTTCGCTTGTACTTAGTTTAGCTAAGTCAGCCCTTTGTAGAAGCTCTTGTTCTTGAGACATTACCTGAACTGTTGTGTTCAGTTCTTGTAGTCTCATTCTGTTGTCTTCAGTAAAGTTAGCCGCATCAGCCGCACTTCTTTCTGTCAACTCTGCTATTTCTATTTGCTGTTCATTATTAAGATTAGCCAAATCCATCTGTTGAGCCATAGCCGCATTAGTTTTTCTAAAGTCTACTAAGTTTTGTAGATTAGTTAAACGTGCTTGTTGCTCACTAGACATGTTAGCTCTAGACGTAGTGTTACGTTCAGAGAGTTCAGCTAGTTCTACTTTAAGACTTGCATCAAGATTAACTTCTTCCATACGAGAGTTAAGCTCTGCTTGTCTTGTACTTCTTTGTACTTGAGCAGTTAGTTCAGACAATCTAAATTGATTATCGGCTGTAAAGTTTGCAGTATCTGTAGCGGCTCTATCTGATAGTTCAGCTAGTTCAATCTGTTGCTCATTGGACATGTTAGCCAAGTCCATCTGCTGTGCAAACTGTGCATCAGTCTTACGGAAGTCTATAAGAGTTTGTAGATTTGTAAGACGTTCTGTTTGCTCTGCGGTCATTGTATCTTTTGCCGCCGCATTCATTTCTGATACACGTTGCATCTCAACTTGTAAGGCAGGAGAAAGGTTAGCCTTTTCCATATCCTGATTCAAGTCTGCTTGACGCATTACTTTATTTACTTGAGCATTGTAAGACTGTAGTTTCGCTTGTTGCTCTGCGGACATGTTCTGTCCTTCTGCCGCATTAAGAGCTTGTAAGTTTGCTAAGTCCATCTGGGCATTAGCATTTAGTGTAGCTATTGCCGCTTGTTGTCTTTGTGCAGATTCTTGAGAAGCCATAGCTTGCTGGTTCTGAATGTTCTGCATTCTAACTTGCTGTCTGTTCTGGGCAGTTTGTTGTACAGCACTCTCATTGAAAGTACCTTGTTGTACTGCAATCTGCTGTGCCATCTGTGCAGTCTGAGAAGCGGCAGTTTGTCTATTAGATAGATTCTGCATTCTTAGTTGCATACTAGACTGTGCTTGTTGCAAGTTAGCTTGTTGTTCGTTTGATAAGTTTTGTTGTGCTCTAGCTTGGAGAGCCTGTGCGTTGCTCTGAGCCATTGGAAGAGCACTCTGGATGATTGCATTAAACAATGCATCTCTGCCCACTGTGGACACTGACATGCCCCTAGAAGCCATCTGTTGGTTAATAGCATCGACAGCAGGTTTAGCCCATAGTGGAGTCTTACCTTCTTCCATTCCTGCTAGTAAGCCTTCCATCTGTGTAGACACTAAAGCTTCTTGTGGTAATGCGGCAACTGCGGCAATAACCTCAACAGGCTCTGAATCTATTTTAGCTTCTACACTTGCAGGGTCTTCAGCTACTGCGGCTGTAATAGGCTCTGGTACGTTACCAACAACTGCCATCATGTCTGCGGCGGCTACTGTACGTTCTTTACCTGTAACTGCTTGCATACTAGATGCTTGCATTGTAGGAATACCACCAATCTGTGCGGCATCTCCTTGAGGTGCTGTACCTGTAATAGCTTGTCGACCTTCTAAGTCTACTGAAGGTGCGTTACCTAGTTCATTAGCTATTCGTGTTGCGGCTTCACCTACTTGTGCTTGACGTTGTGCCGCTTTTCTAAATGCAGGAACATCATCAATTTCTACATTGTTTGCTTGAGGTGTATAGTCAGCCGCATAATACTCAGCTACTGCGGCTTTAACTTCTTCTGTCTCTTCAATAGGTTGTACTACACCTGCTGTACCTGTAGCGGCTGTGCCTGTCTGTGCTTGACGTTCTCCTATTCTTTTATATTCTGGTAAGTCTTCAACTTGAACACCACGTTCTTTTGCTAAGTTTTGTAAGCCTTGAAGTTCTTGTGGAGAAATAGTTGATAACTTTCTTTTTACAGCTTCAGCATCATCAACTTTTACTTGTTCTACTATCTTACCTGTTGCAGGGTCAAAGGTTGCACCCTCACTTAACTTACCTTTAATAAGTTCAGTTATTGAACCTTCTTTAACACTAACTGTAGCAGATTTATCACCTGCAACTCTAGTAACCTCACCTTTATCAACTTTTGCTTCAACAACATCCTTATCCATCTGTGCGGCTGTTACTTCTGGAGCATCATCTTTAGAAATTCTAGAGATATCTTTTTCAGCTATTGTAGTAGCTGTTACGTCTGTAGTATCTCCTGCTTCTTTAACATCGCCTTCGGTTACTTTTTCTTTACTTGTATCAGCAACACCAGAAGCTCTAGCATATCCAGTCTTTTGCATTTTAAAAGATTGTGAACCTGCATCAAGTTCTGTGCCTGTTCTATCTATTTTACCTGCATCAGGAATAGTAGGAAGGTCATCAGGCATTTGACCTTGAGCAATAGCTTCAGCAGTTACACCAGTACGTTGAACACGGTCTGTTCGATTAGGGTCTACTTGACCTTGACTTGTACCATCTTGTGTGGTATTATTATTACCTCCACCGCTTTGAGTCCAACCTACACCAGCAACAAATCGCCATCCATCTGCAATAGCTTCTGCATAAGAATTATAACCGTTTCGTGCCCACCAAGGACCACCTTGATTACCTGATGCATCATCGTCATTTCTTTCTTCACCATCTTCTACATTTTGTACAGGGTCGACATAATAATCATTATTTGGATTTTCATTTACATCAACATCTGTATAATCATCTTCTACTGGTGGCGGTGTATATGTATTAGTAGTATAGCCACTACTACCATTATAATTTTCTACTGGTACTGAATCACCTCTAGGTCTTGAACCATCAGTATAGCCACCATAACCACCACGATTAAAGTTAGCACGTTTAGCCTTTAAATGCTTTAAAACACTTTTGTTATTTCTTTTGTTTCTTTTTTTACTCATCTATATATTCCTTTCTGTAATTTTCAGGATAATCTATTTTAAGTTTAGGCAACTGTGTAAATTCGTGTAGTTGTCCTAAAGTTTCCATTTGTTCTAATTTAGTTAAATAGTTATCCATCCACTCATAATTTGTTCCAAACTCTGATTCTTTCATCACAATCCCACCAATCGTTTCATCATAAATGTAGGTCATTGGATTTTCATCAGTTGAATAAAAATTTAATCTACCTTCTAAAGCTTCGTGTTTTAAACGTAACATTTGTAAAGTATCTTCTCCGATGACTACATCTTCATCGAATTTAAACTTTGCGGCTTTCTTACTAAACCAAGTAACACGACAATTAATCTCATTCCACTCACTATACTTTCGTTGCTTTGTATAATATTTTTTATGTAAGCTTTCAAAGTATATTGATTTTTCGTGACTTAATCCGTCTTCTCTAAAATCTTTATAGTAGTCTAAACTTAAAAGTTCAGCATAGTCTACACTAAAAGGATAAAGAGCTAACAGTTCATCATCTATATAACGTAATGATGTTTGGTTCATGAGACATACTGCATCTGGTGGTTCTTTTAAAGTCTCTAGATGTTTGTAAAACCAAACACCATGAGCAGTTAGAAAGTCATCACCGTCAATAAGAACACAGTAATCATTATCGGAGGCAAGAAAGATATCAAATACTGAGTTCTTACCTTTTGATGGAGTACCATTACTTTCTGTAATGTAATACTCTAAGTTATTAGATTCGCAATACTCTTTAGCTTCTTTAACGTATTCTTCGTTTAAACTATTGATTACTATTACTGTATCTTTTTTATATATGCCACTAAACTTTTTATCGTTGTGACGCTTTAATGATTCTAAATTACTTGAGGTTAGAATATAAAATTTCATGAAAATTATCTTTAACTATTTGTTGTTTCTCTATAGTTATTCTACTTGACTTCAAACAGTTTGTCAAGCTTTTCTCCGATTTTATCCATTCTATCCATTAAAATTTGCATATCATCTCTAACTTCACTCTTAGTTACATAGTCTTTTGCTATTTCTTCACGAGTTTTGTTTAAGAGTATATCAATTCTTTTGGCTTCCGAGCTATTACCACGAATGCCATAAAGTACTGGAGCTAACACCAGTGTTATAAATATGTTCCAAAATAAATATGGTGTTAACTCCATTAGATTACCAAGGTACTCCCCACCCTGTAGGGGGTGTTTTACTCTTTGTAATCTGAGCCGCAGTTTTACCTTCAACACGAGTAACTTCATCAGAGCCTAGTAAATCTTTTACCCAAGCAATTACATTAGCTTCGGTAAGACTATCATAAGCAATATAACCATCAGCACCAGCCTCTGGAGTAAAAGACTCCATTCCTGATACTGTGCCTGTGTGAGTTACTGCTGAGTCTCCAGAGCCTACTACTTCTGAATCTGTACATTTCCATGCGGCATGTACTACCCCTTTGTCAGAGTCGTTATTGTACTCTGTGTTTGTTATTGACCATGTTACTGCCATTTTTTTCTCCTAGTTTTAAATTACCAAGGTAATCCTTGATTAGTTGTTGAATTATTATTTATAACTGATTGTATTTTATTATTTAGTTTAGTTTCAATATCATTTTTATCTATACTACTATCTTCCCAAACCCACGTTAAAATATTATTTTCAGTTAAATTGTTATAAGGTATAAAAGATTCTAAAGATGCATTATATGTTGTAATAAGTTTTCCTGATTCAGTAGCTTCTTCTAGCCCATAAATTGGATTATTTAAACCATCAGTTCCAGTTTGATTTCTTGCAACACATGACCATTTAATTAAAGTAACACCTCCATCTGAAGCATTACTTTTTAAATCAATTATTTTCCACGTATTTGTTATAGCCATTTTTTTTCCTTTAAATTAATTATAGAGTCTCAATACTTGTAATACCATTTGCACCATAGCCTTCGACTTTAACGTGTGTACTACAAGTCATTTGTGCCGCAACAGTCCATTCGATTTTTAATTCAGGCAACGAACTGTGTGCCGCCGCCGTAGGAACACCATAACTAGATGCGGCAGTTCCTGCATTTACACCATCTACTTTTG
>ERZ1048068.2328-NODE-2328-length-13524-cov-11.503378_pt1 | contig 13524 bp, 10 predicted proteins | sample MGYA00383098_ERZ1048068 | MGnify/ENA primary metagenome ERZ1048068 (study PRJEB29581, sample SAMEA5548368) | metagenome | biome: marine; feature: coastal; material: water | depth 1 m | study: Short-term variability in the microbial, nano- and picoplankton... | reverse complement strand
ACATGCACTGGATTGAAGGTGCCGCCCAGTATCCCGATGGCCGGCCGACTCACTGACGCACGTGTCCATCGCCAAAGACAATATATTTGCTCGAGGTGAGGCCCTCGAGGCCGACCGGACCTCGAGCATGAAGCTTGTCGGTGGAAATACCTATTTCCGCGCCTAAACCGTACTCAAAACCGTCGGCGAAACGTGTTGAGGCGTTAATCATCACCGAGCTGGAGTCTACTTCCCGCAAAAATCGCATCGCTGTACTGTGGTTTTCTGTGACGATACTCTCTGTGTGACCCGAACTGTATTGCGCAATATGCGCCATCGCGCCGTCAACACCAGCGACCACCTTAATCGATAGAACTGGCGCCAAATATTCCGTTTGCCAATCTTCTTCGGTGGCTGCTACGTCAACGGCAGCGCTGGCGGCACAAGCTTTAGTGCACCCTCGCAGCTCAACGCCTGCGGCAGCTAGCGCCTCAGCAATAGCGGGCAGTAAGGCGAGGGCTTCCTCATCGATCAGCAAAGTTTCTAGCGTGTTGCAGGTTCCGTAGCGCGAAGTTTTCGCATTAATGGTAATCGCTTGGGCTCGTTCGGGACATGCCTCAGCATCAATATAGACATGGCAAATACCATCGAGATGCTTCAGCACTGGCACCGTTGCTGCCCCACTGATTCGCTCTATGAGCCCTTTGCCGCCTCGAGGGATCACCATGTCGACATAATCGGAGAGCTGAATCAGGGCATCTACTACGGCGCGGTCCGTCGTCTCTACAACTTGAATCGCTTCATCGGGCAAACCGGCTTCTGCCAGTCCTTTTTGAATGCAACGTCCCAGCGCCAGATTAGAGTTAATGGCTTCTGAACCCCCTCGTAAAATGGCGGCATTTCCGGCCTTCAGGCACAAGCTCGCAGCCTCTATCGTTACGTTGGGCCTAGACTCATAAATAATTCCAATAACCCCCAGAGGCACCCGCATTTTGCCAACCCGAATACCAGAGTCCATTGTGCGAACACCGTCGATAGCGCCAACAGGATCAGGCAATGCAGCGACCTGCTCCAAGCTCACCATCAAACTGGAAATCCTGTCGGCATTCAGTTCGAGTCTGTCAAGCAACGCGGGCGCGAGCCCAGACTCCACGGCTGCCGCTAAATCTTGGGCGTTGGCCGCCATCAGATCGTCCCGGTTACTGGCAATTGCATCTCGGATGCCCAGCAGCGCCTGATTTCGAGTCGCTACAGTGCTTGCCGCAACAATACGGGAGGCGTCTCGGGCCTGCCGACCCAGCTCTTTTACCCTGTTTTCGATGGACACAGTCATTCCTTCATTTTGGTGCGGAGAGTATACGCCCAAGACACTCGCTCCCACAGGCCAAAACCCAATTGCTAATGCGGTTGACAATGATTCGCAATTGCGTATTCTAGGCATATGTTTGTTTGTATATGCAATGGCGTGACCGACTCTTCCATCCGACGCGAGATGGCGGCTGGCGCTACTTCTTTTGCCGACGTCCAAAATCGCTTGGGTGTAGCCCGCCAGTGTGGCTCCTGCGAACACCTAGCCCGCGCCATCGTCAACGAGTTTTCTAAACCTGATCCTCGATACTTTTACAACGCCGCTCCCGACGAATCTATGGCCGCCGTAGCCTGACGATAACGTAGCTGCTAATCATTCTGATTAGCATTAGAAAATTCATTTAAAACAACGACTTAACGTGTTTATTTTGTGGTTCAGTTGCGGCCATTACGTTATAGTAGCGCCTCCCTACTTCACAGGAATGCACCATGAAAGGCGACGCTAAGGTTATCGAGCATCTCAACAAAATCCTTTACAACGAGCTTGTTGCGATCAATCAATACTTTTTGCATAGCAAAATGTACAAAGACTGGGGTCTCAGCGAACTCGCGGAACACGAGTACCACGAGTCTATAGATGAAATGAAGCATGCAGACGCCCTTGTAGAGCGCATCTTGTTTCTAGAGGGTCTCCCCAATCTGCAAGACCTAGGCAGACTGATGATAGGCGAAAATCCCAGAGAAATGCTCGAGTGCGATTTGAAACTTGAGCATATCGCCCACGAAGATCTCAAGGCCACCGTGGCCCATTGCGAGGAGGTCCGGGACTACGTATCGAGAGATCTCGCACAAAGTATCCTGGACGCCGAAGAGGACCATATTGACTGGCTGGAAACCCAGCTCTCGTTAATGGATCGAGTTGGCGAACAAAACTACCTACAAACAGCGATGCGTACGGTCAAGCCATCGGAAAGCTGAAACAGCGGCTTATTCCGCAAGCGGGGTGGTATCGAGATAACGCCCCGCAGCTGCCGATGACACCAAAGCACCACCTTCGACCGTGATCACGCCGCCGACAACGACGTAATCAATGCCCCGCGGCGCTTGCCATGGCGACCCGTAGTCAGCACCCGCGGCCACCTCGTCAGGATCGAAGACCACTAAATCTGCATCAGCCCCAAGGACGACTCGCCCCTTCCGACTGAACTGTGGCGCAAAACCCTCAAGCCACTGCGCCTGTTTTAAACTGATTCGAGACAGCGCGTCGCTTAAATCCAGTATGCCCTGCTCTCTGACGTAGCGTCCCAACAGACGAGAAAAGCTGCCTGAAATATTGGGGTTAGTCATTTGCTGGGTATCAAAAGCGGGCAATGCATCGGTCGATATCATCATGTCAGGCCAGCGCAGCGCTGAATGCAACCAAGCTTCCTTAACGTAATGATGGTTCACCATGCCCCCGGGTTCGGTTTCAGCATAGTGCTTCCAGGTTTTTTCGGTAAGCCACTCACCCGTGGCCACCCATTGCACATCGCTGTAGTCGATAGCGAAAATCCTACGCCAATCACGTTGACGAAAAACGTCCGCGGAGATACTCGTACCCCCAGCCAAATAACTGAGGGTTTCCGTCGTGACTGAGACCCCCCGAGCTCGGGCTGCGTCAATTTTTTTCAGCCAAGTCTCGATGCCATTCATGGCATTGTGTGTGATGTGGCAAATAAACACGGCGGAGCCGTATTGCTCAGCAAGCGCTAACACCTCATCTAGACCCGCAGTGTCTCCGGGCAAGTTGCGCCGCACGTGAACAAAAACGGGAACACTGCGCTCACCGGCCAAACTGAAAATCATGGCCAATTCATCAGCGCTAACGGCATCGCGCATGTAGTCCAGCAGCAAGCCCACGCCCAACCCGCCGCCATCAAGACCCGCTTCAATCTTCCGACGAATCTCAGCAATCTGAGGCGCTGTCGCTAGTTGCGTAAAAGCTGGAGAGGACATACTCCCCTGCTCACCTCGGTAAAAAAAGTAGGGCAGATCACGCCCTTCAATGACCTGAATTCTTGCCGCAAAATGCCCCACTGAAGCCCCGTAGTTAATAATGGGGCGATTTGCGACGAGGTCGCCCGCGGCCTGAGAAGGCAGAGCGCCCGCCTCCATCTCAAGCTGTGTCGTTACGCCATCGAGAACATTTCGTTGCTGTCCCAAGGGCGTCAGGGTGTGACTGTGGATGTCTATAAAACCCGGCGCCACCACGAGGCCGGTCGCATCAATCGTCTGGCTGCCTTGAAGAGGGGTTGTGCTGATTGCCACCACTCGCCCCTGCCGAATACCCACATGCCGAATGGCATCTAAACCACTTTCAGGGTTGATCACTCGACCGTTGTTGATGACGAGTGAAAACTCCCCCGCGGCACTGGCCACCGGCACTGGGGGAGCGATCAGCCCCCACGCCAAAAGGAGCACTGTAATCAGTGCTCTGGGGGTGCGTGTAGCCTTACTCAGGATAGCCTTTGCACCTGCGGCTATGCCTCCTGATCACCGGCATTGGCTTTGATCGCCTCGGCCAACTCTCCTGAGGCTTCCATCTCAGCAATAATATCGCAGCCGCCAATTAGCTCACCGTCAACCCAAAGCTGCGGGAACGTCGGCCAGTTGGCATAAATCGGCAAATTGGCACGTATTTCCGGGTTCGATAAAATATCGACATAGGCAAACCGCTCACCGACACTCGCTAAGGCCTGCACCGCTCGAGCAGAAAATCCACATTGCGGCTGGTTCGGGGAACCCTTCATATATAGAAGCACCCGATTATTGGTGACCTGCTCTTTGATCGTTTCCATAATGTCCATGCTGCCCTCCAAAGTGCAGTCATTGGGCTGCCGATGAGCCCGCTCTCAGTTAGCGGCATAGTATAACGCCGAGTGGACGCGGATACATGCCCGATCACGGCATGTTTAAACCATCCTCCGCAAACTGTAGACTTGCGCGCTCACTCAACTGACCGGTCTTAGAGCTATGTCAGCCATTATGCGCACCTACAAACAGTTTCCGGTCGCCTTTGTTCGAGGACAGGGCGCGACCCTGTGGGATGTGCAGGGCAGGCCTTTCCTCGATGGGCTGTCAGGCATTGCAGTGACAAACCTAGGCCACTGCCACCCCAGGGTGACTCAAGCCATTGAGGCGCAAGCCTCGCAGCTAGTGCACACCTCGAACCTGTTTCGGATTCCCGGCCAAGAACAGTTGGGGGCCGAACTGATATCGGCCACCGAGATGGAGTCGGTTTTTTTCTGCAATTCGGGTGCTGAAGCCAATGAAGTCGCTATCAAACTGGCCCGCCGCTACGGTCACGACCGCGACATAAAAACACCAACCATTGTCGTTTTGGATCGCGCCTTTCACGGCCGCACCCTTGGAGCCTTGGCCGCCACAGCGGGCGAAACCATGCGGCAACCTTTTGAGCCTATGGTTCCGGGATTCATACGTATTGCCCCGGAGGATTTTGAGGGGCTCAAAGCACTCGAAGCCGAGGCCAATATTGTAGCGGTGCTTGTTGAGCCCGTTCAGGGGGAAGGTGGTGTCCGGCCACTGTCTCGGGAGTACCTGCAGGCGTTGCGATCACTGTGCGACCGACAAAGCTGGCTGCTGATGTTTGACGAGGTACAAACGGGCAACGGGCGGTGTGGCGCTCTTTACGCCTACCAGCGTCTCGGCGTGACCCCCGACGTGCTGATAACGGCGAAAGGCCTGGGTAATGGCTTTCCCATTGGTGCATGCCTTGCCAAAGGGGAGGCCTCAACAGCGCTTCAGGCAGGTGACCATGGCACCACCTATGGCGGCAGTCCTCTCGCCTGTGCCGCCGCTAGTGCCGTCGTAAACACCCTCGCCAACCCTGATCTGCTCGCCAGAGCCGATGTGATTAGAGAACACATTCTGCAGGCTTTACATGGCCACCTTGCAAACCCTACGAGAGTCACAGATATCCGAGGTCTAGGACTCATGCTGGGGATCGAGGTGGCGGTGCCAGCGATGGGCTTGGTCGCCGCCGCCCTTGAACAGGGCGTTGTGATTAATGTAACTGCAGGCAACACCATAAGACTTCTGCCACCGTTGGTCATGACCAATGATGAGGCCAAACAGCTCGGTCACAGTGTGGCTGAAATTATCAATCAAGCGCCGGAGATAGCGGCATGAGCAAACCCAAACATTTTCTCACACTGAGTGACCTGACCTCTGACGAACTTAGGGGCATTATTGGTAGAGCCAACGAACTCAAAGCCCAGCAACGCGAGGGCGTCGCACACGCGCGCTACCCGGGCAAAGTATTAGCTATGTTATTTGCCAAGGCCTCTACGCGGACCCGGGTATCTTTTGAAGTGGGCATGCGTCAACTTGGTGGCAGCGCTTTGTTTCTCTCTTCAGCAGACACACAGCTGGGGCGAGGTGAGCCCGTTGAGGACACTGCTAGGGTGCTGTCATCGATGGTTGATCTCGTGATGATTCGCACCCACGATCACAGCAGCGTCGAGCGGTTTGCGGAGTTTGCATCGGTGCCCGTTATCAACGGCCTGACCGATGACTACCATCCCTGCCAACTTTTGGCCGATATGCAAACTTGGTTCGAACACCGCGGTGACATTAAAGGCCGACGCGTGTGCTGGCTGGGCGACGGCAACAATATGTGTCACTCCTACATTAACGCCGCACGGTTACTCGATTTCGAACTGGTGGTGGCCTGCCCCGACGGCTATCAGCCCGCCTCGCAGCTGGTGTCAGAAAATAGTGATCGCGTTCGTATTGTTCATGATGCCAAGGAGGCGGTTCAGGGTGCCGACCTACTGGTTACCGATGTCTGGGCCTCTATGGGGCAAGAGGATGAACAGAAAGAGCGCAGTGCCGCAATGGCCCCCTATCAACTGAACCGCGAGCTCCTAGCTATGGCACAGCCAGACGCCCTATACATGCACTGTCTGCCCGCTCACCGAGACGAAGAGATTTCCTCAGAACTAATGGCTGCGCCGGAAACCGTGATTTGGGACGAGGCCGAAAATCGACTACACGCCCAGAAAGCGTTGATCGAGTTTTTACTCGGCTAAATCCCTGTCGTTGCGCCTCGGAGGCGTCCGGGGTGCACTTTTGGGTGTCCCCACTGTGCGGGTCAATAATTTGTCCCAAAAATATCAATAAAAACAGCGTCACCTATCCACACCCCTTCGATATTGAAACCTGTCAACATTGGCAGTGCTATCAATGTAAGTAAGCACTCACGTAGAACTATTTGCACAGGTTGTACACAGGTGTTCCAGCCTTTTTCTCTATTGCATTAGTCGCAACACCCGCCTATCTTGGGTTAGTCGGATCTCGTTACCCCTACATATTGGGTCTAGGCCGCGCTTAGGCGTTGGCGGCGAATGGGCGGAAAACGGCACAACCAACGCGAGCGGCGACCAGACCCCAGCGTAGATTTATATATTTTGACGAGGCCAAAATAAGATGCAAACAAGCACAGAAACCGGAACCTCAACGCTGGCTGGCGGCACAGCTCCAGTTACAGGATCAGAAAACACCCAATCAGGGCGACTTCAAGCCACCGCACCGGGCCAACTGAGGGTCATCAAGCGCAACGGCACTGTAACCAGCTTCGAAGACAGTAAAATATCGGTAGCCATTACCAAGGCTTTTTTAGCGGTCGAGGGCGGCACTGCAGCCGCGAGTAGTCGTATCCACGAGACCGTGGCAAAACTGACCGAGAATGTCATTACAACTTTCAAGCGGCGCATGCCTTCGGGCGGCACCATTCATATAGAAGACATACAAGATCAGGTGGAATTAGCCCTGATGCGAGCAGGGGAACACAAAATAGCGCGGGATTACGTTATCTATCGGGAAGAGCGCGCTCGTGACCGCGCAGCGAAAGCAGCGTTATCACCTGAATCCCAAGCCGCAGCCAGTGGCATTAACGTGGTAATGCCCAATGGCAGCCGCGAACCCCTAGACATAGAACGGGTGCGCACCATCGTATCCGAGGCCTGCGCTGATCTGGTCGACGTCAGCGAGTCCGCTATCATCGACGAAGCACTGCGAAATCTGTACGACGGCGTAACAGCAGAGGAAGTCAGCACATCGCTGGTCATTACGGCTCGAACCATGATCGAGCAAGATCCCAACTACAGCTATGTCGCAGCCCGACTGCTACTCGACAACTTGCGAGCAGAGTCTTTGGATTACTTGGGCGTGGCGAAAAGTGCAACCCAGAAAGATATGCAGGCGCTCTACAGTGAAGCACTGAATGCTTTTATCAGCCAGGGTGTGACCCTAGAACTCTTATCTCCTGAGCTTCTAGAGTTCGATATCGCAGCCTTGGGACAAGCGCTGCTGCCAGAACGCGACCTCCAATTTAGCTACCTAGGGTTACAAACACTTTACGACCGCTATTTTATCCACGCGGACGAAGTGCGTATCGAGCTACCCCAAGTATTTTTCATGCGGGTTGCCATGGGCTTATCGATTCGTGAAGACGACCCGAATGCACGAGCCATTGAGTTCTATCAGCTCTTGTCATCCTTCGACTACATGAGCTCCACACCCACACTGTTTAACTCGGGAACCTTGCGGTCACAGTTGTCGTCTTGCTACCTCACCACCGTCCCCGATGATTTATTCGGCATTTACGGCGCAATTCAAGACAACGCCATGCTATCCAAGTTCGCTGGCGGACTCGGAAATGACTGGACCCCAGTGAGGGCGTTGGGCTCTTACATCAAGGGCACCAACGGAAAAAGTCAGGGCATTGTGCCGTTCTTGAAGGTAGTGAACGACACTGCCGTCGCCGTTAATCAAGGGGGCAAGCGGAAGGGCGCGGTATGCGCTTATTTGGAGACTTGGCACCTCGACATAGAAGAGTTCCTAGAGCTTCGCAAAAACACCGGGGACGACCGCCGTCGTACCCACGATATGAATACAGCCAACTGGATTCCTGACCTTTTCATGAAGCGGGTGTTTGAGGATGGCGATTGGACCCTGTTTTCACCCAACGACGTGCCTGACCTGCATGATCTTTACGGTAAGGCGTTCGAGGAGCGCTATGCCCAGTACGAGGCTATGGCCGCGACTGGCGAAATTCGAGTGCACAAAACCCTTAAAGCTCAAGCCGTATGGCGAAAAATGCTGGGCATGATTTTTGAAACAGGTCACCCATGGATGACTTTCAAAGACCCATGCAACGTGAGGTCTCCACAGCAGCACGTCGGCGTGGTCCACTCTTCTAACTTGTGCACAGAGATCACTTTGAACACCAGCGCAGACGAAATAGCGGTCTGTAATTTGGGGTCAGTGAACCTGCCGCAACACATAGAAGACGGGAAGCTCAACCTAAAGAAGCTGCGTGCCACAGTACGAACAGCGATACGCATGCTCGACAACGTGATCGATATCAACTACTACTCGGTGCCACAGGCTGAGCAATCGAATATGCGGCATCGCCCCATTGGATTGGGCGTCATGGGCTTCCAAGACGCACTGTATAAGATCGACGTTTCCTACGCCTCTGAAGGCGCTGTCAGCTTTGCCGACCAGTCTATGGAGGCCGTAAGTTACTTCGCTATCGAGGCGTCGAGCGAATTAGCCGCAGAGCGTGGGGCGTACTCAAGTTATGAAGGGTCGCTCTGGAGCCAAGGTATTTTCCCACTCGACTCCCTAGACATGTTGGTGGAGCAACGCGGGGCCGAATATATAGAAGTAAACCGTGATATGACGTTTGATTGGCCCGAACTCAAGGGTCGCGTAGCCCAACATGGCATGCGCAATTCAAACTGTATGGCGATTGCACCTACGGCCACTATCGCCAATATCACGGGCGTGTCGCAGTCTATCGAACCCACTTATCAAAATTTGTATGTCAAATCTAACCTATCGGGCGAGTTCACTGTTGTGAACCCCTACCTGGTTAGAGACCTCAAAGAGCGCGATTTGTGGGATAAAGTCATGGTTAACGACCTCAAATATTTTGACGGCTCGGTACAGTCCATTGACCGCATCCCTGATGACTTGAAAGCTAAATACTCTACGGCTTTTGAAGTTGAACCAAGATGGCTTGTCGACAGTGCCAGCCGACGTCAAAAGTGGATTGACCAAGCTCAATCTTTGAATCTTTACATCAATAACGCCAGCGGTAAAAAGCTAGACGTCACTTACAGAATGGCTTGGTACAGCGGTCTGAAGACCACCTACTACCTCCGCAGCCTCGCTGCTACCGGCACTGAAAAGTCGACGGTTGAGTCTGGAAAACTTAACGCTGTGGCCTCGGGTGCCGCAGAAGCAGCACCACAACCCGCACCCGTACCGCAGGCTTGCTCTCTGGACGACCCAGATTGTGAAGCCTGCCAATAATCTCAAACCACGTTGAACTGAGGAGACAATACGATGCTCAGCTGGGAAGAATACAATACCGAAGAAGCCATCATTCCTGCTGCACCAGTAGTGCAGCCAGAAGTGAAAGCAGAACCCGTCGTTGAAACACCAGAACCAGTAACGACTGACTACAAACAAGGCGTAGCCGCTGATGCAGAAGCAGCTGCAATCATGGCCGACAACGTCAAAAAGGCCAAAGGTTCTATCGACCAGATCGATATTGCACCTGGCCTAGAAGAACTGGAAATGGGCGCGGCCCGAGTCAGTGTCGACGAAAAGGCAATGATTAACTGCCGAGCAGACCTCAACCAGTTGGTACCCTTCAAGTACGACTGGGCTTGGCAAAAATACATTGATGGCTGCGCTAATCACTGGATGCCCCAAGAAATCAATATGACTGCAGACGTTGCAACTTGGAAAGCCCCCGACGGCCTTTCCGACGACGAGCGTCGAATCGTTATGCGTTCTTTGGGATATTTTTCAACCGCCGACTCCCTGGTAGCTAACAATCTAGTACTTGCTATTTACAGGCTGATAACCAACCCAGAGTGCCGTCAGTACTTGCTGAGACAGGCTTTTGAAGAAGCTATTCACACCCATGCTTATCAATATTGCATTGAGTCACTAGGCATGGACGAAGGTGAAGTCTTCAACATGTATCGTGAAGTCCCCTCAGTTGCTGCCAAAGCAACTTGGAGCCTCGGCAAAACACAGAGCCTGTCGGATCCTAACTTCCGTACCGGCACGGTAGAGACCGATCAAGAGCTGCTGCGTAATCTCATCGGATTCTACTGCGTGACCGAAGGTATCTTTTTCTATTGTGGCTTTACTCAAATTCTGTCCATGGGTCGTCGCAATAAGATGACGGGAGTCGCCGAACAGTTTCAGTACATCCTGCGGGATGAGTCAATGCATCTCAATTTCGGTATCGATGTCATTAATCAGATCAAGCTGGAGAACCCCTTACTCTGGACGCCCGAGTTCCAGCAGGAAGTGATTCAAATGATTCTGGAAGGTACGGAGCTCGAAATCGCGTACGCTAGAGATACTATGCCCAGAGGTGTTTTGGGTATGAATGCGGCCATGATGGAAGAGTATTTGCAGTTCATCTGTAATCGCCGTCTGAACCAGGTAGGTCTACCAGAACAGTTTCCGGGAGCCCAAAATCCGTTTCCTTGGATGTCTGAGATTATGGATCTGCGAAAAGAAAAGAACTTCTTTGAAACACGGGTTATTGAGTATCAAACAGGAGGTGCTCTGACCTGGGATTAGAGGTCCAAAAACTCTCCGACAGCGAGAGTGCAGACTATCAAAACCCCCTCGAACATGACTCAGGGGGTTTTTTTATGGGCGTTGGTTTCTGAACTCAGTGATTCGATGGTGGGTTGAACATCAAAAGGACTTGGAAGACCAACCGGCTCAACCAAGCACCCAAGTCAATGTCACCCCTCTCCCACCGAGGCCAACCTGCAAACATCACCGGATAGCCATTACAGGCTGCGGTGACCCACAGTGGATATCTAAGAACCCTCATCCAGTGGGTGGCAGTTCAAACCGATAACGCGGCAGTGAATCTAAAATGGCCCTACCGTAACGGCGGGTCAATAAACGCCGGTCAAGCAGAGTAATGCGGCCATGATCCTCCTCAGTACGCAGTAAACGGCCGCTGGCTTGCACGAGGCGAAGTGCGGCATCTGGCACGCTGATTTCCATAAAGGCATTGCGCCCTAGAGCCTCAAGCAACTCAGCATGAGCGGCTTCCCTGGGATTATCTGGAACAGAGAACGGGAGTTTGGCAATGACAACGTGATCGCAATAAGTTCCCGGTAGATCGATACCCTCGGCGAAACTCGCCAGTCCCATTATTAGGCTGCGCCGCCCCTCATCGATATTTTCACGGTGCCGTTCCAGCAACCTTGATTTGCTTAGACTGTCCTGAACTAGGACTTCGTGATCAAGCGTCCCTGACACGCCAGTGACCACCGCCTCCATCTGACGGCGCGAACTGAAGAGCATGAGAACCCCCGCGTCACTGCTAATCAAATCTGGTAGCAAAGCGATAATTTCTTCCGTGTGAATCTCGCTATCGCTAGGGTCACTGGTTAGTTGAGGAATGGCGAAAACACCCTGTTGCGCATCAAAAGGACTTTCAACGCGTTTATACAGAGCGTCATTGGGCAAACCGGTCATAGACCGCAAACGATCAAAACTTCCCAAAGCAGACAAGGTCGCCGATGTCATGACAACCCCCGCTGCTCGGGACCACAGGTGCTGATGCAACAAATCTCGCGCTAGCACTGGACTCGCCATGAACACCACACCATCACCATTGCGCGACGCCGCTTTTAACCAGCGAGCCCAGGGCTCATCTAAATCAGGTAACTCTGCATCTTTATAGGAATGCCATAGCTCTAACTGGCCTTCTGCTCTAGCCACCATGGCCTGAACACTGCCTAGCCAGACATCCACCGTGTCACGCAACTGCACCTCGGCTTCTTCTCGCCGGTTGTCTAATGACACTTCAACTCGTTGTGCCAGATCGAGCTGCCGACGCCAAACGTTAACGAGCCCCACCGCGTGCTCACGGAGTGCATCAGGGATAATTCCCTGAGGAAATCGATATTCGTCTGACTGATCAGCGTGCTGTTCGAGAAAAGTTTCTCCCCAAACCGCAACGTCATCGTTTAATTGCATCAGGTCGGCCAATACCGATTGCAGCTCGTCAAGGAGGCCAACCTGGCCGATGAACTCTGACAGTGGTTCGTGTTGTGCCGTCAACCACTGAGCGGTTTCTCGTAACGCCTGGCGTGTTGAGGGGCTACGAGAAAGCAACGTGAACTGATCCAGACATTTACCGGCCAGTTGATGCCCTTCATCAAATATGAAAATGCAGTCCTCCGGGGGTGGCAAAATAGCGCCACCACCAAACTTGAGGTCAGCAAGCACTAAATTGTGATTGGCAACCACCACGTCGGCCTCCTGAAGGCCTTCTCGCGCCTTAAAAAAAGGGCATTGCTGCACGAAACCACAACGACGGCCGCTGCATTGAACCGCGTCAGTGGTGACAATTCGGCGTATCGAATCCTCAACAGCACCGGGCCAACGATCCAGGTCGCCGTCCCAGCTGTTGCCCGCCATGGCTTCAACCATTGACTCCATGACCGGCGTGGCGTCTTCGATCGCCAAATCAGCAACCTCATCGGGATACAGCGGAATTAAAGCCGGCACGATGGCGCCAGCGAGGTGGTTATCAATCTTTTGCAGGCAGACGTAGCGCCCCCGACCTTTGGCAAGGCTCACCTTAAAGTTGAGGCCGCTGTGGTTGAGAATATCGGGGAGGTCGCGATAAATCAGTTGCTCTTGCAGAGCCACCGTAGCGGTAGCGATCACCAGTGTTTTATCCCTCGCACTCGCCACGGGTAAAGCAGCGACAGTGTAGGCGATGGTTTTTCCTGTGCCTGTACCGGCTTCCACAACCGCAATAGGTTGGGGCAGATCGGGGTCGCCTAGGGCATTCGCGACTTCGGCGATCATCTGACGTTGCCCCCAGCGAGGCTTTAAATCTCGCTGGTCGATCAGTGTTTGGTAGGCGTCACGGATACGAGCCTTAATAGCGTCAGGCAGCAATCAGAGCTCTCCGAGGGCACGACGCAGTGGATTGGCGTACATGGCCAACGCCAAAGATCTGTGCGACGCTGGCATGGCATTGATCCGAGCATCAAATTCATCGCGAGAAATGGTGCCAGGATATATGGTCACCTCAGGCACTGTTTGTGTCTGCTCTAGGCGCTGCCAGGCCCAGAGTGCTGTTTCAAAGAGTCGATACTTGCATCG
>ERZ1048068.2326-NODE-2326-length-13527-cov-6.226321_pt1 | contig 13527 bp, 10 predicted proteins | sample MGYA00383098_ERZ1048068 | MGnify/ENA primary metagenome ERZ1048068 (study PRJEB29581, sample SAMEA5548368) | metagenome | biome: marine; feature: coastal; material: water | depth 1 m | study: Short-term variability in the microbial, nano- and picoplankton... | reverse complement strand
AAAGCCGATTTGTGCGCGTCTATTCAGAGAACAATAGTTTCGATTCTGCTCAAGAAAATCACCTTAGCGGCGAAAGATTTAAAGATTACCCAAATTGCAATTGCTGGCGGTGTTTCGGCCAATTCAGGACTTCGTAGTGCGATGATGCAGTTGGGAGAGCAAGAGAATTGGTATATATTCATTCCGAAATTTGAGTACTGCACCGACAATGCGGCGATGATTGCCATAGCCGGAAAGTTTATGTTGGAAAAAGGATTGACGGCTGGTCAAGAAATTAGTGCGAAAGCGAGAATGGCTATGTAGAAAAGTAAGTTAGAAACTATTGTATACATGAAAATCAATAAACTAAGACTTCAAACTTCGAATTTAAAGGAACAAATTCGGTTTTATTATACTATTCTTGGTTTTAAGATTATCGATAAACAGAGCGATTATGTGAGGACTGATTGTTATCGCGCATATTAAATTGAAAGAATTAGCAAAATAAATCTCATTTTTGAGTTTCATACGACGTAAAAAGTTGGCTAACTTCGTTCATATGTTAAAATTACCCAAGTACTTGTTAATTTTATTTTTTACGACGGTTTCCGCTACTGCCAAAGCCGACCTGCGCCCAAACTGTTTATCCATCAAACTAACCTGCGAAAATTCTGAAGTGGCAAATGGTCAACAAATTCTATTCTGGTTAGAGTTTACCAACAAAGACTTAGGCACTCGTCCGACACTTCTGCCCGGAAATAGAAAGTCAGGTAAAAAAATCATCTATTTTTCATTCTTTTCTGTAAAAAATGATTTTTATACGGAAGTATTTCGTGAAAGTGTAGAAATCACTATCGACACATCGAGTAGAGGAGGAACTGATTTTCGGTATTTGGAAGCTGGTGAAACTTTTAGAATTCCCGTTTTTTTCAACGATAGTAAAAATTTCGATTCGCATATCGAAGCGCATCACCGATTACCTGAATTAATGGCTGGCGAATATCAGGTTTTGGCATGGTATCAGCCTTGGAATGATGATTTAGCGCAATATGCTTTTAATCCGATTGATCCATTTGGGCATTCTTCTGAAGAAAATTATGATACGACGAAATTGGACTTGTCCTTCGACGGTACACAAAGCAATTATTTAAGACTCTCTATTGTAAATTACTTTTCGGTTAGTTCAATATTTGTGAACACTGAATTTTGTCCCCTTGATTGTAAGTTTTGCGCTGCGATTGAAAAGGGAAACTGGACTAAAGTTTCCGCTATCATTGATGGACAAACGTATTACAAAGGACCAACGAATGTGACCGATTTGGATTCAGCATGGCGCATGCCGCACAGAAATGTAACGTGGTTGGGGCCGAATCCACAGGCGATATTGGCATCCTTGCCCACGTTTACGGGTCGCACAATGATATTCAGCACGCCAAGTGGTTATCAGTATTACTACTTGGCTTGGCAATTGGGTGAAATATATAAAACCAGATCTCGGATGAGCCAAATTTTCTATTGGATGGGTTTCAATCGAACACCGATAAAAACGTCTGAAGTCGACTATTGCAAACTAGTAAACTTTTCGCCCTACTAACGCATCAGGAAGCGTGCTATCTTATCCGAAGCTTCCATTTCTTGAATGTGCATAAATGGGACTTTCCCTTTCCCCGCCTCGAAATAAATACCTATTATATTCAGTTTACTCAAGTCGATAGGATTTCCTTGCTCGATGAAGTTTTCGTAGTCCATTACATAATCATCTAATTTATAACCATGAAGTACTTCTAGGAACACGTGTTGGTTGAATTTGACCTTGTTGGTAGTCGTATTATAAAGAATATCTCGCATAAAATTATCCAAACTTCGATTATCCTCTTCTTGTTGTTTTATTTTGGTATCGAGGTAAAAGGCGTAAATCAAACCTCTGCGATTCGGAAGTTTTTCCCATTCCATATCGGACCAAAAGTTTTCAGCGTTGATTTCTCCGTTCGGTTTAGTTTTCAATGTTGAATTATAATGCGGTTCAATAACATCTTCATTTATTTTAGCTATGAAATCTTCAAGACTAAGTATACCACTTCTAAGTAATAATTTATAAGCGAAGTAATCTGTGAAACCTTCGCTGAACCAGTATTCCATTTCTTCAGACTCGTTAACGATAGTTGAACCGACCCAATGATGAAAAAGTTCATGCGCAAAAAGCCAGTTTAATCTTTCGTTGGTGGTCATTAAATTATCTGAACAATAGGTCGCAAATGAATTGGTGAGTCCCCTTCCTTCACACGAATTCAAGCAATTGTTTTCGTTTGGACAATTTTCAAAGGTTTTAATTAAAGTTACAGTGGTCGATTCAGAATTGTTGTCCTTCCAGAAATCTCGTTGCTGCCCGACGATGCTGTATAAATCAGTTTGCAATCTATTTATGTCGACATTTTTCCAAGTTTCAGGAGTAGACAAGACTAGGTTGTTTTGATTCCAAAGTTTTTCATATAAATTCAATTTTCCGCCTAAGAATATCGAAGAAGAAAACTCGCTAAACTTGGCTTTGAACTTCTGCATTTTCTCAGTTCCAAAACTGTTTGTTATATCGTAACTGCCGAATTCCGATTTCCATAGGATTTGGATTTCCACACTTGGGTTGTCATCGGTGAAATTCGAATTGGGCATCATGAAGAGACTTTTCCCGAAAACATGAAAATAGTTGCTGTTGATGATTGGTCGAAAGGTATTTTTAGTCGTTACTTTTTCTTTGAAATCTTGGATAATTTCATAGCTGACCGTATATTTTTTGTTCGGTTTGCCTTTCAGCTTAATTTCATTTTCCCTTTTTAGAAACTCAACATTTGCCTTTGGAGAAATTTTGAGGTTTTTAACACTTTTGAACAAGTCTTTTTCACCCCAGCCTTCGTTGGTAAAGGCCAATTGTATTTCGCCCTTCTCGTCCGCAGCCGTTTCAAATTGAACGAAAACGAAAGGTATTTCCGCTGTTAGATTGGGTTGAACTTCATAACTCAAAACGGTTGATTCGATTGAATCGCCTGTAATTTCTTTGGGACCACCGCAAGCTGAAAGAATAAAAAGTAAAATGTATATTTTTTTCATGTTATAAAATTAAGTCATTTACCAAGAACTAACTGAATCTCAGTCACCACCTCAGCTTATCCAGCCACCGCCGATCTTAAAGATAGTGACTTTTAGTGATTTAAAATAATTTTATGAAAATTTATATAAAACTTTTCTGGAGCTTGTTCCTATAATGATAATTTCGTAATTCAATTACGTTTTATGAAGATTATTATTTGCTTAAGTGTCCTAATGTTTATTACCTCATTTAAACTATCCGCACAGGAAAAATATACCTTAAGTGGCACCATCAAAGATTCCACAACAGGAGAGACCTTAATTGGTGTGAAAATTCGACCTTTGGAATTGAGTGGAATTGGAGCAGTGTGCAACGAATACGGATTTTATTCACTCACTTTAGCGGCAGGAACGTATACGTTTTCTGCAAGTTACCCTACCTATGAAGAGTTTCAAAAAAAAGTCAACTTGAACGAAAATAAAATACTTAATATCAATCTCTCGGCCTCTGTGCAAGATTTGCTTGAAGTGGAGGTTTCGGCAATTAAAAAAGATGGAAATGTGACGGACGCGCAGATGGGTGTTGAGAAAATTGATATGAATGAAATCAATAAAATTCCGGTTATTTTTGGTGAAAAAGATATTGTTAAAACGCTTCAATTGTTACCAGGAGTGAAATCGGCTGGCGAGGGAAACTCTGGATTTTTCGTTCGTGGTGGTGCAGCTGATCAAAATTTGATATTATTGGATGAAGCTCCTGTTTATAATGCCTCTCATTTGTTGGGTTTCTTCTCCACATTCAATTCCGATGTAATAAAAACAGCTACGTTATATAAAGGCACACAGCCGGCTCAGTATGGTGGGCGATTGGCTTCTGTTTTGGATATTAAAATGAACGAGGGCAATTCAAAGCGTCTCGGCATGTCTGGTGGAATTGGTTTGATTGCTTCGCGATTGACGGTAGAAGCGCCGATTATAAAAGACAAAGGGTCGTTTTTGATTGCTGGACGAAGAACATACGCCGATTTGTTTTTGAAATTATCGAAAGACCAGAATTTAAGAGATACTAAGCTGTTTTTCTATGATTTGAATACCAAACTCAATTATAAGTTTGGTGAAAAAGATCGTGTATTTTTATCTGGTTATTTCGGAAGAGATGTTTTGGGATTAGCTGATTTCGGTATTTCATGGGGAAATGCAACAGGAACCGCTCGGTGGAATCATATTGTAAATAGTAAGTTGTTTTCTAATACCTCTTTTATTGTTTCAAACTATCAATATGATATATCAATTGCATCAGATGATGTTGAAATTAATATTGGTTCGACCCTTCAAGATTATAATCTAAAGCAAGAATTTCAATACTTCCCGAATTCAAGAAACAAGTGGACATTTGGTTTGAATGCAATTTATCACGGAGTTGTACCTGGCGAAGTTACGGGGAGCGAAAACTCAGGAGTAAACAATGAGAAACAACCGTCAAAACTTGGAATGGAAAATGCATTGTATGTGAGTAATGAATGGAGTATAAGTGAGAAATTCAATATTTTGTACGGCTTACGCGGAACATCATTTTCTGTGCTTGGTAATGGAGAAAATTCCTTCAGGTTCAATGAAGCAGGTGAAATAAAAGATACGACTGTGTATTCTCAAAATGAATTTACTAAGACCTACGTTAATGTTGAGCCTAGAATATTTATGAGTTATATCTACTCAAAAACAGCTTCTATCAAAGGAGGATATGCGAGAAATGTTCAAAATTTACATTTGATATCAAATACGGTCAGTACTTCACCAACGGATGTTTGGTTGCCTACAACTATCAATGTTAAACCAGAAATTTCAGATCAGGTGAGTTTAGGTTGGTTTAAAAACTTCAAACAGAATAAATACGAGTTCAGTTCTGAAATGTATTACAAATGGATGCAAAACCAAATTGACTACCGAAATGGTGCAAATACTCAGGCAAACGACCTTCTTGAAGGTGAATTATTGTATGGGGTTGGCAGAGCATACGGAATTGAATTTTTGTTGAAAAAGAAAACAGGGAAGTTCACAGGTTGGGTTGGCTACACACTCTCGAGAACCGAAAAAAAGATTGATCAGATAAACAGTAATGAATGGTATTTAGCACGACAGGACAGGTTACATGATCTTTCCGTAGTTGGTATTTATGATTTCAATAAAAAATGGACGGCTTCGGCAGCATTCGTATACTCCACAGGAAATGCAGTTACTTTTCCAACGGGTAAATACACAATTGACGAAGAAGTGGTGTTTGTTTACTCAAGCCGAAACGGTGATAGAATGCCGGATTACCATCGATTGGATTTGGCCTTAACCTACAACATAGCAAAGCATAAACGATTTGAAAGTAGCTGGAGTCTTTCTATTTATAATGCCTATGCTCGCAGAAACGCTTATTTAATTGAATTTGAGGAAAATCCGAATGACGCAAACAAAACACAAGTGGTGCAAACAACATTGTTTAGAATTGTACCAACTGTTACATACAACTTTAAATTTTAAGTCATGAATAAAGTATTAATCTTAACTGCCCTGTTTCTAATCGGAACAGTTTCTTGTACAAAAGTCATAGACTTGGAATTGAAAGAAAGTGATTCTCAGATTGTTTTAAAAGGTGAAGTGAACAGTGGCGAATTGATTCATTCATTAAGCATCACGAAATCTATTGCTTTTAACCAAGACAATGTTTTTCCTGGCTTAACTGGAGCAACGGTAACACTGACCGACAACCAGGGTAATTCAGAAACTTTAGTTGACTTAGGGGATGGAAATTATAAAACAGTAAACTTTCTAGCAGTGGCGGGAAGAACTTATACTTTTAACGTAGTTGCGGAAGGGGAGACGTTCGTTTCATCTTCCACTATACCAGGTTTAGTTCCATTACTTGGAATTGATTTTATACCTTCAAGTTTTTTCGGTAGTACAGGGAATATAATTGTACCTAAGTTTCTTGATCCTGCAGGGATTAAAAATTCGTATATTTTTTATTATTATAATGCGGATAGTTTAGACCAGAATTCAGGATATATTTTTGCAAATGACAATTTTGCAGATGGTCAATTAAATCAGCAACCATTTTTCGGTAATTGGTCTCCAGAATCTGGTGACTCCGTTATTTACGAAATGTATGGAATCGACACTCCCGTTTTTGTATATTATTTTTCGTTTGAACAAAACACAAGTGGAAACAGCGGAGCACCTGCAAATCCAGTTAGTAATTGGTCCAACAATGCCCTGGGGTATTTTACGGCTCAAAATTTTCAATCTTTTTCAGCCTTAGTTCCGTAACTTATTTTTATCCAAATTGATGTATACATGATAAATAAGAGGAAAGTGGTAAGTTATCCTAGCAATCATCTTATCGTAACCAAAAGACAAAAATTTTAGCGACTTAATTAAAAAAGTAGGGCATATTGAATCTCAACGGTTTACAAATAATGATTAATAAATATTCAACTTTGAAGAAATGACTGTTAAAATTTGGAAAATATTGATTGTTTTATTTGTATTCTTGATTTCTATAAATTCAGATGCACAAAACAGTTTTCTATTAAGCGGTTTCGTAAAGGACATAAATACAGGAAAAAATATACCTGGTGTCTGAATTTATGAAGAAAGCACCAAAACTGGCGCAATAACAGATATAAATGGATATTATTCAATAAAACTTAATTAAGGGGAGTACACACTGACATATAAATTTATAGGTTATGAAAAGCTTTCTAAAATAGTCAATATTGCCGGGGATATTAAACAGAATATTGTATTGACTCCATCTTTTATTCAATTAAAAGAAGTTGCGGTAACTGCGGAAAAACAGGATAAAAATGTTACTTCAACCGAAATGAGTATTGAAAAACTAAATATTGAACAAATTAAGAGAATTCCCATAGTAATGGGAGAAACAGATATTTTCAAGACAATACAAATGCTTCCTGGAATAAACTTTTCCTGCTCATTTGAAAACAGCCGCACAATCCTGCTTCGCGCATAGCGTTAACCTAGTCTAGTTTATATCAAATAGGCATTCCTTCGAGATTGGCTACAGCTAAATTAAGGCAACGATGCCCGCAAAATCTCTGTCTTTAAATTGACGAAGCGGTTAACCAGAATTTTTTATTTAAATTAGCCATACTTTAAAAATTCCCTATGCGACAATTACTTACCTTGGTTTTAGGTTTTTTCTCTACATTTTCTAACGCTCAATATTGCACTTCAGGGGGACCTTCATCGACAAATGATTCTAATATTGAGTCTGTTTCGCTAGTGGGTGATGCAAGTTCTATTGTGCTTTCATCCAATTGCCCTGCTCAGACTGGAATTCAAAATTTAACTATACTTAGTGCATCTCTAAACGCTGGATCAAATTACACCTTCGATGTCACCTTCGGAACCTGTGGAGGAAACTATGCTTGTGCTGGTGAGGCTTGGATAGATTTTAACGGTGATGGAAACTTCGATCCTTCAGAATCAATTGGAACATGGTCTGGAACACCGCCGGCAGCTGCGGTAAATATGAATTTTAATGTACCAGCTGGACTTACAAATGGAAACACCCGAATGCGAGTTTCACAGCAAGAGGGGGGAAGTATTCCTTTAGATCCTTGTGCAGCTTTTCAATGGGGAAATGTCATTGATTTTGGAATAACATTAACCGGTGGGATCGACTGTTCAGCTTATATTGGCGACGATATGGCCGATGCTGTTCAAATTTCATCACTGCCTTTTATTGATACAAACGATAATTCATTTTGTTATTCCAACAAAAATTTGGTGTATAGTTCCCCCGATATTTTTTACCGAATTCTTCCTATTGCAAACGTAGGTTCTTTGACTGCAACACTCTGTGGGTCAAGTTATGATACCTTTATAAGTGCCGTAAAATCCGATGGAACCGTTTTGGCCTTTAACGATGATGACGCTAATTGCGGTAATCAATCTACCATAACATATACGCCTGCAGCTAATGATACTATTTTTATTGTTGTTGAAGGATGGGGAAATGCAAGCGGTCAATTTATTTTAAATGTGACTTCCAGCTTAGTTGGACTGAACGAATTAAAGGGCGACCGTTTTGTTGTTTTTCCAAATCCTACCAAAAACGAAATTAGAATAGATTATTTTTCTGGGAACATTGGTATATACGATGTCCTAGGAAAAAAAGTGCTTTCAAAACAAGTCAATACAAATGAAATGATTGATGTATCTGATTTAAAATCTGGCGCATACACAATTCAATTGCAGCGTGAAGGAAATCACTACATGAAAAAACTAATTGTTCAATAATGAAATTTTGGCTGACATTTCTATTTCTAACTTGGGCGTTTATTTCCATTGCGAGTCCGTATGTTCAGAAGGCAGAGTTTGGAGGGTCTGCTCGACACAGATCTACTGCATTCGCTATCGGAAATTCAGGTTATATTGGTTTGGGTCATATTAATTCAGGAGTTGACGTGGAGTACGAAGACTTCTGGCGTTACGATCCAGCTTCGAATTCTTGGACACAAATTGCGGATTATCCAGAAGGAAAAATGTATCACGCAGCTGCTTTTGTTCTGAACAATAAAGCATATGTTGGCACAGGACGACGAGAGGATGGTACCTACTCAGTCAAATTTCATGCATACGATCCTACGACAAATTCTTGGACCCCAACTGCCGATTTTATTGGTTTGGCCAGGAGAGGTGCTGTCGGTTTCGCCATAAATGGAAAGGGATACGTTGGCACAGGTCAGGTCACAACAGGATACACCGTTACTTTCTATGAATACAACCCCAGTTTAGATCAATGGTCGCAAAAAGCCAATTTTATAGGAACACCAAGAACCTCAGCAGTAGGTTTTTCGATTGGAAATTACGGGTACCTGGGAACGGGTGAAACTTCAGGACCTTCAACCAATGATTTTTATCAATACGATCCATCAACTAATGGTTGGTCACAAAAAGCAAATATTGGTGCATTTGGTCGACAAGAAGCCGTAGGATTTGCATTAAATGGCTTGGGATATATTGGTACTGGTGATGATTTTTCCAGTGGAAATAATTTTAAAGACATGTGGGCCTATAGCCCAGCAACAAATCTATGGCTGCCGAGACATGAATTTGCAGGTACAGCGAGGAGATATTTAGTCGCCTTTACTATAGGGCCAAAAGCTTATTTAGGCACTGGAACAAATGGAACGAATTTCAAAGATTTCTGGATGTATAATCCGGCTTTGTCTGATTTAGAAGATTTATTGAAAAAGATTGATTTAAAACTTTATCCAAATCCTGCAGTTGAAAATTTAACCATTGATTTATCGGATTTACCCAGCGGAATTGAAAGAAATAAGATCAAATTCAGTCTGTTCTCCATGGACGGAAAGTCGAACAAGAAATATCAATTTGAAGAAAAGGTATTAAAAATTGAGGTTTCTGAATTTCCTTCAGGAAGCTATGTGTATCGTTTTACCTATGAAGGGCAAAGTTTGCGTTCTGGAAAACTAACATTGAAACACAAGTCATGAAAATAATATTGGTTTTCTTCCTTACTTTTTTTGCCGCATCTGATTTAGTGGCAAGTGAGTGGTCACAGAAAGCTAACTTCGCAGGACAAGGTCGACATAGAGGAGTTGGGATTTCTATTGGTCAAAAAGGATATATAGGAACAGGACACCACAACGGCAATGGAACTAATATTTCGTACGATGATTGGTGGGAATTTGATCCGAGTACTAATTCTTGGACTCAAAAAGCAAATGTACCCACAGCAACCTACGGATCAATAGCTTGGGGTAATTCAACCAAAGGATATGTAGGCGCAGGTTTTGTTCCAGGTGGTGTTTATCATGAATTTGACCCAGTTACAAATACCTGGTCAAACACTTCATCTTGTCCCATTTCTGCTACAAACTTAGATTGTTTTATGGTGGGTGAAAAAGGCTATGTACTCAGTACCAATGGAATGGCGGAATACAACCCAAGCAATGATATGTGGACGATAAAGCCACCTTGCCCCACTAATATTAGCACTTGGTCCTGTGCTTTTGAAACAGCTTCTAGCGGATTTATAAAGTCGAATTCCAATTTATATGAGTACAAACCGTCGAACAATTCGTGGGCGCTTCGGGCTAATTTTCCAGGACTTATGACAAGCGGTGGAACTGCATTTTCCGTTCAAGGTAAAGGATATATCGTTTGTGGTTATTCTGGCGGATTGGGAAATGTGACAAGTGAAATTTGGGAATTTAATCCTGGTAGCAACACATGGATGGCCATGGATGATTTTCCCGGCACGAGCCGAAGATTTCATGTTTCCTTCACAATCGGCAACAAAGGTTTTGTGGGAACAGGCACAAATGGAACGAATTTTAATGATTTTTGGCAATTTTCGTATGACCCTTTAGGCGCAGAGGAATTTATGTTGACAAATACCAATGTTAAGGTATTTCCGAATCCTATAAGTGACGACTTTACTTTTTCAATAGATGCTGAAAGAAATTTGAATATGAAAGAATATGAAATTCAAATTCGATCTATCGATGGAAAGTTAATTCAGAAAAGAAAAACAAGTTCCGTTATGACGAATTTCAACCGAAATGGAGAAAAGTCAGGTGTATATTTCTATTCAATTGTAAAGAATGACGAAACGATGTTCACTGGAAAATTGATATTTAAGTAATTATGAAGCATATTGTCTACCTATTTCTTGTACTTAGTCCTTTCGTTGCACAGAGTCAAACTCAAAATTTCTGGACAAAAAAGAATGATTTTACAGGTTTGAAAAGGACTAGAGCCGCTTCATTTGTCGTTGAAAATCACGGATATGTTAGTGGTGGCGTCGATACTTCTGAAACCGTTTTAAATGATTTGTGGCAATACGATCCAGTTATGGATACGTGGGCGCAAATGGCGAGTTTACCAGGATCCGTTCGACGAGATGCAATTGCTTTCTCCATTGGAACAAAAGGATATTTAGGCACAGGAATTGACAGTTCTGAAGCCCAAAGCGGCAATACTTTGGCCGATTTTTACGAGTACAATCCAACAACGAATACTTGGACGCAAAAAAGTGATTTTCCTGGCTTCGGTGGACAAGGAATTTACTTCGCAACAGGCTTCAATATAGACAGCAAAGGATATCTCTGTGGAGGAAAAATAGGTCCAAATAATTATTCTAGTCAACTTTGGGAATACAAACCCAGCAACGATAGTTGGACGCTTCGTGCACCATTTCCGGGGGGAGTGAGGTATCAATTGTGTTCGTTCGTCATTGGTTACAACGCTTTTGTTGGACTTGGAACCGATCAAGATATTTATCGAAAAGACATATGGCGTTATTCTGCTGGTACCAATCAGTGGTCGCAATGTGCTGATTTACCAGGTGCCGAAAGAGGCGGAACAGCAACTTTTGTAATTGGACTTCGTGGATTCGTTTGTGGCGGAACCAACGGCGGATTTTTAGACGATACGTGGGAATATAATCCGTTTTCAAACAGTTGGTCCGTGCGCGCTCCATTTGGAGGAAGCGAACGTAAAAATGCAATATTCTTCGCTCTCAACAACAAAGGGTATGTTGGAACGGGATCAGGATTCTCTGGCAAAAAAGAAAGTATTCATGAGTACACGCCCTACGAAAGCGTATTCTTAGAAATAAAGGAAAAGACGAATGTGGACTTCTCCATATTTCCTAATCCAGCTAGTTCGTATTTCACAGTTACGGGAAATTACTCAGGAAGGGCATCTATTGACGTCGTGTCCCTTTCAGGAAAAGTTGTCCTAAAAAAGGAAGTTGAGATGAATGAAAAAGTCGCACTCGATAAAAGCCAAGTCCAGTCAGGAATCTATCTCATATTTTTGAAAAACGAAAAGGATGAGGTCATTGGAACGCATAAAATAAATATACTGTAGCATGAAGAGTATTACTTTTTTAGTTGTGAGTTTGATGTTATCGGCGAATTCCTTTTCACAAGATTTTTGGTATGCTGTTGATTCTGTTAATGGTCCCGGACGCTCAGTTGCGGCGAGTTTCATGTGTTTGAAACAAGGTTGGGTTGTGTCTGGGTTAAACGACACAGGATTTAAACGAAAAATGTATTCTTATAATCCCGTTCAAAATGATTGGGACGACGAACAACCTATTGGAGGCGTGAATGGTGATGGTTTGGAAAGAGGTTCCGCCACAGGATTTTCGCTTTTGAATAAAGGCTATGTTTGTTTAGGTCAAGGGGATTTTACACCTTATTCTTCGGATCTTTGGGAATACGACCCAACTACAGAAGCTTGGTCTCAAAAGTCTGATTTTATTGGTGATCCGCGAACACAAGCTGTTGGGTTTACAATAAATGATGTAGCATTCGTTGGCACAGGACTTGCCGCTTCGGGATTGAAAAAAGACTTTTTTAAATACGATCCCACAACAAATACATGGACACAAATTGCTGATTTTGGCGGAACAGCCAGACGACAAGCTACTGCGTTTACTATTGGAGCAGATGGATATGTTGGTACAGGTGATGACGGTATTTTGAAGAACGATTTTTGGAATTACAATACCAGCGCAAACACATGGACGCAAAAAGCCAGTTTTCCTGGAACACCTCGTTCAGGAGCAGTGAGTTGGGGCACAGCTACTTATGGTATTATTGGGCTAGGTGAGGACAACACTTTCGCTTACAAAAAAGACATTTGGCAGTATTATTTTTATTCCAATATTTGGGTGCAAAGACTGGATTTTGTGGGAAGTCCAAGGAAAAATGCGATTGCCTTTTACATAGATGGTATTGCGTATGTCGGCACCGGTTACGACGGAGATTTTAAAGATGATTTGTATGCCTACGTTGGTATAGTTGGCTTGAACGAGAATAAATTAGAATTTACAAGTTCCGTTTTTCCAAACCCTGTTCTAGGAGAGTTAACGATTGATTTAGGCGATATTTCAGCTTCTCAAGTGGAGTTAAAAGTTTTCAGTTTGGCAGGAATAGAAGTCGGCAATAAAATCGATGTGCAAGATCAAGGAAATAAAAAAGTGGTAAACGCACTGACGCTCCCCAAAGGTCATTATATTTATCGTCTAACATCGGTTAATTCCACTCGATTTTCGACAGGTAAATTTGTGAAACTGTGAAACTATTCTTACACTCTTTAAGTGTTTTTATTTTGGTTACTTCCTGTGCAGGCAGCGATGATAAATGTATGCCACCTGGCACCGACGAATTTCAAGAGAGAGCTGTCTCGTTAAAAGCGCCCTGTTATAGTATAGAAACGTGTGAGATTCACCCCAACGAATTCGGATATAAAATCCTAAAAGATGGAAAAATGATTATCAATCAGATAAATATTCCAGCTGTGCAAGGCAACAAAGGTTTTCCATCGCAAGAATCAGCTATGAAAACGGGTGAATTGATGTTGAATAAAATCAAAAAAGGCGTTTTCCCGCCAACGATTTCGAAGGAGGAATTG
>ERZ1048068.2323-NODE-2323-length-13534-cov-6.017657_pt1 | contig 13534 bp, 16 predicted proteins | sample MGYA00383098_ERZ1048068 | MGnify/ENA primary metagenome ERZ1048068 (study PRJEB29581, sample SAMEA5548368) | metagenome | biome: marine; feature: coastal; material: water | depth 1 m | study: Short-term variability in the microbial, nano- and picoplankton... | reverse complement strand
CCACAGAAACTTCCGTTCCGTCCAAAAACGACTCAATAATCAATTCATCGTCATGCTCAAAAGCAATGTCTATCGCCGATTGAAGGGCTTCAATTTTATGCACTTTAGTCACTCCAAAACTACTTCCAGCTCGATTGGCTTTTACAAAACAGGGGAGTCCAACACGATCAATAATTTCTTTAGCATTTACGCCATCACCCTTGTTCAGGGCATAGGAAATTGCCGTAGGAACATCATACGCTTTCAAAACATTGAGGCAATCACGTTTATTGAACGTAAGTGCTGCTTGATACATACCACAACTAGTGTGTGGAATGTCCAACAATTCAAAATACGCTTGCATAAATCCATCTTCACCCGGCGCCCCATGAATGGCATTAAACACACAATCGAAATGAACAATTTCGCCATTAATGGCAATAGAAAAATCACTCATATTGATGGGCAATTCTTCTCTGTTGGGAGCCATATATACCCACTTGTCTTTAGAAATATGAATGCAATATGCGGCATACATTTCTTTTGGAAGATGCTGAAAAACAACCTGTCCACTTTTAAGTGAAATGGCAGCTTCGCTGGAAAATCCACCCATTATGATGGCAATGTTTTGTTTCATCCTTTTAATTTGTAGTGTAAAAGTATCATTTTTTGTGGATATGAATTTTTATTTTTTTGAAAAATAAACTTTGCATTCTAAAAACGATACTTCATATGCTCTCAAAAAAATGTTTAGCTTTGCTAAAATTAGACCCATGAATTTTTTCAGATTTTTATTCAGTACATCTATAATCAAACAACTTTGTTTGGCTATTGTGGCCTGTATTATTTTTTCATTTTTGGCCCTCAAATGGTTAAAATCCTACACCAACCATGGTACATTTGTAGAAGTCCCAAATTTGGTGGGCTTATCATTGGATGACGCCGAAACAACTCTCCAAAATTTTGACCTTAGAACACAAGTTCAAGATTCTTCAAATTATAATCCAAAATATCCTTCTGGCGCCGTAATAGAGCAAGAGCCTTTGGCTGGAGAAAAAGTCAAAGAAAATAGAAAAATATACCTCATTTTGAATCCTTCTGATTACAGGAATGTGCTTGTCCCCAATGTCATCCGTAGTACATTGCGTCAAACACGTCCCACTTTAGAAGCGCTTGGCTTTAGAATTGGAGAACTGATTTATGTGAACGATTTAGGCAAAGATGAGGTCATAGAACTACGTTTTAGAGGTCAAAAAATTAATCCTGGTGAATTGATTAGAAAAACATCAACCATTGATCTTGTTCTTGGCAACGGAACTCGAAATACGAATTAATGGAACATACACTACCGCATCCTGATGAACATGAAGAGCTATTCGAGCATCATGCTTTTACCGTCGACAAAGGTCAGCAACCCCTTCGAATAGATAAATATTTGATGAATTTTGTTGAAAATGCTACGCGAAACAAGATTCAAGCTGCGGCAAAATCGGGCCATATTTTTGTGAACGGTAGTGCCGTAAAATCCAATTATAAGGTAAAACCAAACGATCAAATTCGTGTGTTGTTTGAACATCCTCCTCACGAAAATTTATTGATTCCAGAAGATATTCCTTTGGATATTGTTTATGAAGATAATGACCTCTTGGTTGTCAATAAACCTGCGGGTATGGTTGTTCATCCTGGACATGGCAATTATTCAGGAACACTCATCAATGCCTTGCTTTTTCATTTTGAGCATTTACCTAACAATAGCAGTAATCGTCCAGGGTTGGTTCACCGTATTGATAAGGATACTAGTGGACTTCTTGTAGTGGCCAAAACAGAACATGCCATGACTCATCTTTCGGCTCAATTCAAAGCCAAAACAAGTGAACGATCCTATGTGGCATTGGTTTGGGGAAATATCGAAGAAGACAAAGGAACTATCGAAGGTCATATTGGGCGTCATCCCAAAAACAGGCTTCAAAATACAGTTTTTTTGGACGATGAGGCCGATAAAGGAAAGCCCGCCATCACACATTTTGAAGTTATAGAACGCTTGGGGTATGTGACACTTGTACGTTGCAAACTCGAAACGGGCCGTACCCATCAAATTCGTGTACACATGAAGCATATTGGTCATACCCTTTTTAATGATGAGCGCTATGGTGGCGAAAAAATATTGAAAGGCACGACCTTTACCAAATACAAACAATTTGTAGATAATTGTTTTAAAGTTCTTCCGCGTCAAGCGTTACATGCCGAAACGCTTGGTTTTGTTCATCCAGAGACCAATAAATTTATGTCTTTTTCTTGTTCACTTCCCTCAGATTTAGCCGATGGAATAGAAAAATGGCGCGGTTATGCCAAGCATGCTTATTAGCGTTATATTGATTTTAACAATTGCAGTATTAGAAAGATTGAAGTCAAACTTTTTTATCTTCTAAAATTTGTTGGTATTTTTGAATACAAACACTTTTTGCTATGAAACTCGTCATCTCACCCGCTAAGTCGCTAAACTATGAAAGTGAATTACCTACTGGATTTAGTTCAGAAAGTTGCTTTTTGAATGAAGCCAAACAATTGAATGCATTGTTAAAAAAGAAATCGGCAAAAACCCTTTCGGAGCTGATGCATATTTCACCTAAACTTGGAGCGCTTAACTATGAACGCAACCAAAATTGGTCACTGCCTTTTAGTTCAGACAATGCGCGTCAGGCCATTTATGCGTTTAATGGCGATGTTTATCGCGGTTTGGATGCCTATACAATTTCCGAAGAAAAGCTTGATGTTCTACAAAATACAGTTCGAATTATTTCAGGGTTATATGGATTACTTAAACCTTTGGATTTAATTCAACCTTACAGATTAGAAATGGGTACAAAATTTCCTGTTGGAAAAAATAAAAACCTTTATGAGTTTTGGCGAAAGAAAATCACATCAACCCTGAATGATGAAATGGATGAAAACGAACCTTTAGTCAATCTTGCTAGTCAGGAATATTTTAAAGCCATAGATGTGAAAGCCCTTAAAGCGCCTATAATTCATATTGATTTTAAGGAGTTTAAAAATGGTCAATTCAAAACCATTGCCATTTTTTCTAAACGCGCACGCGGGCTCATGACTCGATACATTGTTGATTCGAATGCTCAAAATGTCGAAGACCTTAAAAACTTCAATACGGATCGTTATATTTTGGATGATCAACTGTCTACCGAAAACAAATTGGTCTTTACACGTTAAGGTTCAAAGCGGACAGGGATTTTAAAAGATAGTTTTTCTCCTGCTTCACTACCATCTCCATCTCCTGGATTGTTGTGAATGGTTAAATATCCCTTTTTGTATTTTTCTGGATTAAATTCCAATACCGTTTGAAATATAATTGAACCAGATTTCATCCAATCCTCGGAAGTACTCAAAATACCTGTTGCCAATTCATTCCCCTGTTGATCTATCAGTTGTACATGGCCCAACTCTCCTTCATGAGCATGCCAAACACCCATAGAATTTACGCTGAGGTGTAAAGGCGATTTTATGACATCATGAGGGTTTATGCTTACTGTTGGGCGTAGTGGATTTGTTGTTTTACAAGATAGAAATATACAGAGTATAAGTAGTTTTAATGCATTAAAATTCATTGTTTATTAAATTTGGGTGTATTCAAAATTAATCAAATTAACCCAAAATACCCCCAACAAATTCGTGAATTTTATCGACCCCTTGAGTATCAATATATTTGATAAAGGCACTGCCAATGATGGCTCCTTTGGCATGTGTTGTAGCTTGTACAAATGTTTCTTTATTCGAAATCCCAAACCCAACAATTTGTGGATTCTTTAGGTTCAAATTTTCAATGCGCTTGAAATAATCTTGTTGTGTTTGTCCAAAACCGCTTTGAGTTCCAGTTGTGCTGGCACTACTCACCATATAAATAAATCCTTCTGAAATCGAGTCCATATAACGAATACGTTCATCAGAGGTTTGTGGTGTAATTAAGAAAATATTGAGTAATCCATAGCGATCAAAAATCACTTTGTACTCCTCATGGTACACTTGTGCTGGTAAGTCTGGAATAATAAAGCCATCGATGCCTATTTCGTGGCATTGTTTACAAAAAGCTTCGACACCATATTGTAGCATTGGATTAAAATAACCCATGAGGATCAATGGAATAGAAACCTCTTTTCTGATGTCTTTTAATTGTTTGAAAAGCAAGGCCGTATTCATGCCATTTTTTAGGGCTTTAGTGGAACTTGCTTGAATGGTTGGTCCATCGGCTAGTGGATCACTAAATGGTAGTCCAATTTCTATCATATCTACACCGCTTTTTTCAAGGCGTTTTATGATTTCAACAGTGTCATTAATTGATGGGAATCCTGCAGAAAAATAGATAGAAAGTAGTTTTTTGTCTTCTTTTAGTTTGGTTTGAATTCTGTTCATTTGGATTATAATTTAAAATAATCAATGTATGTGTTGAGGTCTTTGTCTCCACGTCCTGAAAGGCATACAACCACCACATCGTCTGGTTTAAAGGTTCTATTTTCGAAAATGGCAAAGGCATGAGCTGTTTCAATGGCGGGAATGATGCCTTCTAATTGCGAAAGCATTAACCCAGCTGTCATGGCATCATCATCAGTAACTGGAATAAATTCTGCTCGTTTGGTGGTATGCAAATGTGCATGCATAGGACCAACACCAGGATAATCCAATCCTGCTGAAATGGAGTAGGGTTCTGTGATTTGCCCATCATTGGTTTGCATCAAAAGGGTTTTACTTCCATGAATAATTCCCTCTTTTCCGAGAATTGAAGTAGCAGCACTTTCGCCTGTATCTACCCCTTTTCCGGCGGCCTCTACAGCGATAAGTCCAACACGTTCGTCATCCAAAAAATGATAATAGGCCCCCGCAGCATTGCTACCACCTCCTACACAAGCCACCACATAGTTAGGGTTTTCATTGCCTTCAGCTGCATTAAGTTGCCATTTGATTTCTTCAGAAACAACAGATTGAAAACGTGATACCATATCTGGATAGGGATGTGGCCCTACCGCACTTCCAATAATGTAGTGTGTGTCTTCTGGGTTATTGATCCAGTCGCGAATGGCTTCATTGGTTGCATCTTTTAGGGTGCGACTCCCTGATTTTGCAGGACGAACCTCTGCACCTAACATTTTCATTCGTGCAACGTTTGGTGCTTGCCTTGCAATATCTATTTCACCCATATATACGATGCATTGTATACCTGCTAGTGCACAAACCGTAGCCGTAGCTACACCGTGTTGTCCAGCTCCAGTTTCTGCAATAATGCGCGATTTACCCAAACGCTTGGCCATCAAAATTTGACCTATAGTGTTGTTGACTTTATGTGCGCCAGTATGGCACAAATCTTCTCTTTTGAAGTAAATTTTAGTATTGTATTTTTCCGAAAAACGCTTTGCAAAATACAAGGGTGTTGGACGGCCTACATAGCTTTTTAGTAACTGGTCAAATTCAGCTTTAAAGTCTGGCTCCGCCATTATACTTAAGTATTTTTGGCGTAATTCTTCAATATTTGGGTGAAGCATTTCTGGAATAAATGCACCACCAAATTGGCCATAATACCCTTTTTCATTTACGTGATAACTCATAATTGTTGAATAAAGTTTTTAAGTTTAATATCGTCTTTAAGTCCTGGTTTTAGTTCAAATTTACTGTTGATGTCTATTGCATAACACTGTTTGGCAGCGGTACTATTCTTGAAGTTTTTTAGGGATTCAAGTTGTTCTAATCCAATTCCACCACTCAAAAAATAAGGTTTATTTACATTGTAATCTTGCAACACGCTCCAATCAAAGCAAAATCCATTACCACCAGGATTTGGGCCTTTGGTATCGAAAAGAAAATAATCGATAAAGGGTTCAAATGGGATTAACTGTTCGAAATTAAATTTATTTTTTATTGAAAAAACTTTAATAATTTCTAGTCTCTCGTTTTTAAGTTGTTTGCAAAATTCTGGTGTTTCTTGTCCATGCAGTTGAACAGCATCTAAGCGATGTTTTTCGATAGTATTTTTTATATTTTCGAGTGATTCATTGACAAAAACGCCTACTTTTTTTATGGTTTTGGGTAAAACAGGAATGGATGTCGTAATATGACGTGCCGAATTTTCATAGAAAATAAAGCCCATATAATTAGGTTGGAGTGCTGCCACGTTCAAAATATTATCTTGATATTTCATGCCGCATACTTTCAGTTTCATGACTTTAGTTTTTGAATGAATTGAGTTGCACTTAATCCAGGTTCATTTGTTTTCATAAAATTTTCTCCAATTAGAAACCCTTTATAACCATAAGGTTGCAACATTTTTATGGCATCAATTGAGCTGATACCGCTTTCAGAAACTTTGACAAATTCGTCAGGAATGAGAGCACTCAATGCTGTGCTGTGTTCCAAATCTACTTCAAATGTTTTTAGATTTCTATTGTTTACTCCTATCAAATCCAATGTTGGCATAATGGATTTGTGTAGTTCCTCTTCGTTGTGTACTTCAAGAAGTACTTCTAGGTTGAGTTGTTGAGCACATTCTGATAAAGATTTAATTTCTTCTCTGTTCAGAACAGCGGCAATAAGCAGTATCACATCGGCACCGTATGCTTTGGCTTCAATTATTTGATAGGGGTCTATTATGAATTCTTTGCGTAGAAGAGGTAAGTCGCAACTTGCTCGAACTGTGAGTAAATCGTCGAGACTTCCGCCAAAATATTTCATATCGGTAAGTACAGACATTCCGCAAACTCCTGCCTTTTGATATCCCTTTGCTACATCTTGAACATTCAGATTTTGATTGATGATGGCTTTGGATGGAGAACGTCGCTTGTGTTCGGCAATTATTCCTGTAGAGCTGCTATTTAAACGCGATTTTAGAGAGTTTTTTGTACGATCAAATAGAATAGACTGTTCCAGTTGGTGTACTGGAATCAAGCTTTTACGCAGGGCAACTTCCTGACGTTTATCTTTTATGATTTTTTCGAGAATCGTCATGTTATAGTGCGGTTAATTTTGTCAGACATGTTTTGGCTTTTCCACTGAGTAAACTTTCTCTGGCATATTCAAATCCTTCTTTGTGTGTGATTTGTTTTGCAGTAGCAATAGCCAATCCAGCATTGGCACATACGACGCTATTTTGCGCTTGAGTGCCTTTTCCAGAGATAATAGATTCGAAAATTTTTGTAGCTTCTTTCACAGTATTGCCTCCAAAAATTGATGTTGCCGCAACGGGTTGTACATCTAAATCGTTCGGAGAAAATAACAATTCCGATTGGTTTGAAACAATTTTTGCGGAATTGGTCAACGAAAGTTCATCGTATCCCCCCAAATCATGAACAATGCTGTAGTTTTTATCAGTTTGTTGGTAGAGGTAGTTGTATAATCTTAACAATTCTAAATTGAATACGCCTACCATCTGGTGTTTTGGAAAGGACGGATTGACCATGGGACCCAACATATTAAAAAATGTTTTGATCCCTAGCGCTTTTCTTATGGGTGCTACATTTTTCATAGCAGGATGAAATAATGGAGCATGTATTACGCAAATATTTGCGGTTTCTATGGCTTTTATTAGGTGGTCCTGTTCATTCGAAAAAGTGACTCCTAAAGCTTCCAAAACATTGGAAGACCCACAGGCCGAAGACACTCCGTAATTGCCATGTTTGGCTACAGCTACACCAGCACCAGCAGTTACAAAAGATGAAAGTGTTGAAATGTTGAATGTGTCTTTGCCATCGCCACCTGTTCCGCATAAATCAATAGGATTATAGCTTTTCAAATCAACAGGAATACACAGTTCTAACAGAGCATCTCTAAAGCCCTGTAATTCCTCGACAGTAATGCTACGCATCATGTATACGGTGAGAAAAGAAGCTATTTGTGCCTGATTATAATCGCCTTTGGAAATACTAATCAGAATCTGTTTTGCTTCTTCAGCACTGATGCTTTCGTGGTTTATGAGCCGATTTAAGAGTACTTTCATTTCTTTAAGAGTTAATCCAATTTTTTAACATAGTTTTTCCATCCGGAGTCAATACAGACTCTGGATGAAACTGCACACCTTTGACATCATAATCTCTATGACGGAGTGCCATTATTTGATTGTTTTCGTCAACGGATGTTATCTCCAGACAATCTGGAAATTGGTCTTTTACCACCCAAGAATGATAACGTCCAACATCAATGACTGGCCCTAAGTTTTTGAACAAAATTTCATCTTCTGAGGTGATTTTTACTTTGGTTTGAACCCCGTGGAACACGGTATCCAAATTGTAAAGTTCAGCACCAAAAACTTCGCCAATGGCTTGCATTCCAAGACAAACACCCAATATGCTTTTTGTTGGGGCATAGGTTTTGATTATGGGTTTAAGAAGTCCAGCTTCATCGGGGATGCCTGGACCTGGAGAGAGTACAATTTTGTCAAATGGTGCAACATCGTCTAACTCAAGCCGATCGTTGCGTACGACTTTTACCTTACATTCCAAATCTTCTAAATAGTGCACCAAGTTATAGGTGAAGCTGTCGTAATTATCGATTACTAAAATATCTTTCATGTTAAATTTTTTCTGCGCGTTTGATGGCTTTGGTAAGGGCGCCTAGTTTGTTATAAACTTCTTGTAATTCATTTTCGGAATTCGATTTTGATACGATTCCTGCACCTGCTTGCCAGTGCAATTGTTGATTTTTACTCAAAAAAGTTCGGATCATAATGGCGTGATTATAATTTCCATTAAAATCCATAAACCCAATTGCTCCTCCATAGAACCCACGACTGGTTTTTTCATAAGTTTCTATGAGTTCCATCGCTTTATATTTTGGTGCTCCTGAAAGTGTTCCGGCAGGAAAAGTATCCGCTACGATCTGCATGGTAGGCGTGTGGTCTCGAACCGTACCAACAACTTTGCTGACCAAGTGAATCACGTGTGAAAAAAATTGAATTTCACGATAGTTTTCTACTTTAACTTCTGAGCAATGACGACTGAGGTCGTTTCGGGCCAAATCGACAAGCATAACATGTTCGCTATTTTCTTTTTCATCCTCCACTAATTTTTGTGCCAATGCGGAGTCTTTCATATCATCTCCAGATCGAGCAAAGGTTCCTGCTATAGGATGAATTTCAGCGTTTTTATTTTTTACGACAAGTTGAGCTTCGGGTGAACTTCCAAAAATTTTAAATGATCCATAATCAAAGTAAAACAAGTAGGGCGAAGGATTTATGTTGCGCAAAGCACGATAGACATTAAAATCGTCTCCTTTAAATTTTTGTTGAAATTTACGCGATAAAACCAACTGAAATACATCGCCTCGTTGACAATGTTTTTTAGCAATCTCTACATGATTTTTAAATTCATCATCGGTTAAATTGGATTCAATAGCGCTAGTGGTTTCAAAACCATATACTGCAAATCGATCCATGCTGATGATGTGGTGCAATTCGTCAATGTTATTTTCATTTTCATAGCAATGTGCAAAAATATACGCTTCGTTTTTGAAATGATTTATCGCTATAATATTCTGATATACAGCATATTGTAATTCAGGGATTGCTATCGAGTTTTCTTTGGTTGATAGTTCAATGGTTTCAAAATATTTTACTGCATCATAAGACGTATATCCAAAAAGCCCATTGTTTATGAATTTGAATTCTTCATTGCTTTCCGTTTCAAATTGTTTTGTAAACTGGTGGATTTCACTTGTAACCTCGCTGTTTTCAATAGTTGTACTTTCTTTTGATTGGTCGGGGTATGTTTTTGTAAGTGTATTGCCTTGCATTTTGATTGATGCGATTGGGTTGCAACAGATGTACGAAAAACTATTGTCGTTCCCATGGTAGTCACTACTTTCCAGGAGCATACTGTTGGGGAATTTATCTCTGATTTTCAAGTAAATACTCACAGGCGAAAGTGTGTCTGCCAATATTTTTTTGTAGTGGGTATGTAGTTTATATGTTTTCATTTAAAAAAAAAGGCCTGTCGTGATGACAAGCCTAAATATATTTATATACGAGGGGTGCTCACGACTGTTGAAATCGAGTTGTCCACCACCAAGTATTTTGTTTTGTATTATTCATATTTTGGTCAAATATAAGCACCTTTTTTTATTGAACAAATATTTTTTTAAATATTTAGAATTTTAATTTAACATCAAGATCAAATTCATCGTAAATAGCACGGTCTTTTAATCCATCGAAAAAGCTAGCAGAACCATACTTTACATCAAATTTTGTACGGTCAATTTTCAATTTTGCTACAGCATAATCTTTAAATAGTCCCATCACAAAAGTAACTTCATTTTTAATGCCTTTGATGGTTAAATCTCCCTTTATAATGTATTTATCTTCTTTTTGCTTTATTGATGTGAAATTTAAAACCGCTTGTTTGTGCCTTTTTACTCCAAAAAAATCATTGCTTTTCAAATGTCCGTCGAGTTTTGCTTTGTAGTCTCCTTCGATATCTGTGGTATTGATGGTCGTCATATCCATTACAAATTTACCTCCAGTGAGTTTATTACCTTCAAAAATAAGTGCTCCACTTTTTAAAGAAATTGTTCCTTCGTGCTGTCCTGTGACTTTATATCCAGTCCATTTCACAATACTTTCTTCAACATTAATAGATTTGATAGTTTCTGTGCTGAAAGCGAAAAGCGTTAGTGAAACGAATACTATTGATAATAATTTAATTGATTTCATAAAGTTGTAATTTTCTAATTGCTTCACAAAGTTCTAAATTTAATTTCAAAAATTGTAATTTAGTCAATAAATTTTTGTTAAATTTTTATTGGAATGAAATCCCTCAAAATCACTGCTTTGTTCTTGTTAATTTTGAATTGTGCACCAAAACAAGATAAGTTGGAAGTGTATGATTTTCAAGGTATTGAACAGTTTTTGTACTTCAATGATTCTAAAACTTATGTGATTAATTTTTGGGCTACATGGTGTGCACCTTGCATTAAAGAATTGCCTTACTTTGAGCAAATTCAAGATGAATATAAAGATAAAATTGAGGTCATTCTAATAAGTTTGGATTTTCCTAGCCATTATGAAACAAAATTAAAACCCTTTTTAAAAGAAAAACAATTAAAATCGAAAGTCATCGTTTTAGATGATGTAGACATGAATTCTTGGATTCCAAAAATCGATTCAAAATGGGATGGAGCCATTCCTGTCACGTTAATTTATAATAAAGAAAAACGTCAATTTTATCCTCAGTCATTTACCTATAATCAATTGGTGACAGAGGTTAAAAAATTTATAAACTAAAACCTTAAATCATGAAAAAAATAAATTTATTTTTACTGACCACTTTTTTTGCAACCACACTTCTTTCAGCTCAAAGCGGCTACGATATAGGTGCAACTGCCACTGATTTTAAACTTGAAAATATAGATGGAACTTTTGTTTCACTTTCAGATTTTGAGCAAGCCAAAGGGTTCATTGTAGTATTCACATGCAACACTTGTCCTTATGCTGTTGCCTATGAAGATCGCATTGAAGCACTCAACAAAATGTATGCAACCAAAGGTTATCCTGTGATTGCAATTATGCCCAATAATATCGAAATTAAACCTGGGGATTCTTTGGATGCAATGAAACGACGCGCCAAAGAAAAGGGATTTACATTCCCTTACCTCATTGATCGCGAGCAAACTATTTTTCCTCAATATGGTGCGACCAAAACTCCGCATGTGTATATTTTAGAGAAATCCAATGATACTAATGTAGTACGCTATATTGGTGCAATTGACGACAATTACAAAGATGCTAACGCTGTAGAAGTAAAATATGTTGAAGAAGCCGTAAATGCTTTGTTGGCAAAAAAACCTGTATCCGTAACGAAAACTCGTGCTATTGGTTGTTCAATTAAAATTTAAGTGTAACAATTTGACTTTTATAACGTCTTAATCATAATATAACTTTAAACTAAAAATGAAAAACTTAACGCAAGAAGAGTGGGCAAATGAGCTTTCTAAAACTCCCGAAGCAAAAATATTGGATGTCCGTACTGATTCAGAAGTTGAAGAAGGCATCATACCCAATGCATTTAATATTGATATATACAAAGGTCAAGAATTTATATCTGAGCTAGAAAAACTAAACAAAAATGACCATTATTTTGTGTATTGTAGAGCAGGATCGCGAAGTGCTCAAGCTTGTGCTGTGATGCAACAAATGGGATTTGAACACACCTACAATTTAGAAGGAGGGTTTAGTGAATGGACGGGTGATGTTGAATACTAAACATAAATTATCATGAAAAATTTATTTTTAATAACAGTGCTGTTGTTTACTTGTTTTTTTTACAATTGTAAGGAGCAAAAAAAATCATCAAATTTACAACTCATAACATCTGGTGAGATGGAGGAATTACTGAATTTGGAAGACGTTCAATTGGTCGATGTTCGTACACCATCAGAATTCAACGCGGGGCATGTGCCTGATGCACAAAATATAAATTTTTATGATGAAAACTTTGACCAGCAAATTGAAACTCTGGACAAATCCAAACCAATCATAGTGTATTGTAAATCTGGAGGAAGAAGTGCCAAATGTGCCTCAAAATTGGTTGAAAAAGGATTTGAAAAAATCTACGATTTAGAGGGTGGATTTTCCCAGTGGAAATTCAAAGGATTAACGATTGAATACTAAACTTTTTGCCAAAGTGGTGAAGGGTATATTCCATCCGCTGTGAGCTGCATCAAAGTCTCTACTGCTACTTTTTTGTCATCGTAATAAGTAACCCCAAACCATTGACTTTTTGTGGTCATAACGTCTACAGAAACGTGTCCATTTTCCATCATTTCTTGTGCTACAAAGGGAAGGTATATTTCTTTGTTTTCGTGATTGTTTGTGTCTGCTAAAAATTGAGCAAAATATTCTTTTGTATAATCAAAAATAAGTGGTGTACAGATCCAAAAATTCATAGATACTGAAGCGTCTGCATCCAATTCTAAACCAGATTCTTCATCAATTATTTGTTCAGCATTCTTTACAATTTTTGTACGCTCCTTTATGGTTTTTAATTTATTGTTTTCTGTAGTACAAACTCCTCTTGATACAGACCCAAAGTCAGAAAGTGTATCTTCCAAGCGGTATGCAACGAGCGCAAAAGTGGATAAATTTTCTTGAGTTTTGATGAAATCTGCAGCGCTCTCAAAAGCTTTTTCACCATAATAATCATCGGCGTTGATGATGACAAACGGAGTCTTTATGACCTTCCTGGCAGTCCAAACAGCATGGGCAGTTCCCCATGGCTTTGTTCTTTCATTTGGGACATCTATTCCACTTGGAATATCTTCAATTTTTTGGACAAGAACATCTAGTTTTATATTGCTGTTTATACGCTCTGAAAGGTGTTTTTGTAGAAACTCTTGATTTTCTTGTTTGGTAATCACCACAATGTGGTTAAATCCATTTTTTAAAGCATCGAAAATACTAAATTCCATCAAAAACTCGCCTGCTGGTCCAAGGTCATCAAATTGTTTTAGTTTTCCATATCGACTTCCACTGCCGGCCGCCATCAAGAGTAATGTCATTACACGTAAATTTTGT
>ERZ1048068.2321-NODE-2321-length-13538-cov-7.591560_pt1 | contig 13538 bp, 7 predicted proteins | sample MGYA00383098_ERZ1048068 | MGnify/ENA primary metagenome ERZ1048068 (study PRJEB29581, sample SAMEA5548368) | metagenome | biome: marine; feature: coastal; material: water | depth 1 m | study: Short-term variability in the microbial, nano- and picoplankton... | reverse complement strand
TTACGATGATCTTGGGCTCGTGTTCAAAAGACTTTTTGAATACTAGACCAGTTGGACGTGTATTAGAGGTGAACTACTACCAGACTGAAGAGCAGGCGTTCGAAGCCTTAGTTAGTATTTACGATGTACTACAGTGGAATGATCAATATGGTTTTACCATGTTTAGATTCTTGCAGAATGTTGCTTCAGATGATACATACGCTGGAGGAAGTGATGCATCTGATCAGCCTTCATGGGTTGCCTACAATAACTTTACGCTAACTCCTAACCTAGGACCACAGCGTGGTTTTTGGAGAAAAGGGTATAAAGGAATTTACCGCGCCAATTTATTCCTTGAAAAAATTGACGAAATCGAAGATGCGAGCGAAGCATTTAGAACGCGCACAAAAGCAGAGGCGAAATTCCTCCGTGCGAAGTTTTATTTTGATCTCGTTCGTCTGTTTGGGAACATCCCTTTAATTGATCATACGCTTGGAGCGTCAGAATATTACGCTATAGAGCAGGTAGGTCCGGATCAAATTTATCCACTTATCGTTTCTGATCTTGAAGCTGCAATTGCTGATTTACCCAGCTCTGTTGGTTCAAACCAATTAGGCCGTGTCACAAAAGGTGCTGCACAAGCACTTTTAGCGCGTGTTCTACTTTTTGAAGACGACGCATCAAGTATGGCACAAGTGGCTTCTCTTTGTGAGTCCGTAATTCAGTCAGGTGAGTACTCGTTACTCTCAAACTTCTCTGATATTTGGTCTGCAGAAGGGGAATGGTCTTCTGAGAGTGTTTTTGAAATTACCTACAGTGAAAATTCAGCTTCAGACTGGGGTTCGTTCGGCTGGGGCGGTGGAGAAGGAAACGTTGGCGTGCAGTTTATTGGAATGCGCGACTATAACGGCCCTACCTATGCGACTGGATGGGGCTTCTGTCCAATTTCAACAGAATTAGAAGCAGCAATGGAAGGTGATCCACGTTATGGATCTACTATTATTGATGCGGACGCCATACCAGGTGCAGAATACACACCTGGATATCAGAACACAGGCTTCTGGATGCGTAAATATGCTCCGATGGCATCAAATGTTGCACCAGACGGCGATCCTGCTCTTAACTGGGGAAATAACATTCGTGAAATTCGCTACGCAGACGTTTTATTAATGGCTGCTGAGGGAATCGTTAGGAGTGGTGGTTCGGAAGGTACGGCTAGAACGTATCTAAACCAGGTGAGAAGCCGTGTCGGTCTTGCTGCTTTAACAAGCACAGGCAGCCAACTGCTTGAAGATATTTACACAGAACGTCGTATGGAATTAGCGACAGAAGGACACCGATTCTTTGATCTTCTTAGAACCGGTAAAGCCACCGAGGTTTTGGGCGATCAAGGTTTTGTTGCGTCTACGCATACTTACCTCCCAATTCCGCAGCAGGAACTAGATGCTGCACCAGATGTATTAACTCAGAATCCAGGATACTAAAAATCGATAACGATGTTAAAGAAAATAGCTCTATTTAGTCTTGTAGCTCTCGGTTTCATTGCTTGTGAACCAAGCGAAGCGGGACATACAGAATTGGGGGCACTCCCTCAAGCAGATTACTCCTTAACCTACATTGACAGTAACACTGTACAAATGGTTTCAACTTCTACCGGTGATCCATTCCTATACCAATGGGAAATCGACGGTGTTGGTACTTATACCGGTGAAAGTGTTGAAGTGTTCATTGGATCTATGGGTACGTATGACGTGTCTCACACCGTTTTCAATCAAGGTGGTAGTGCGTCAGCAACGGGCCAGATTGAAATTTTGAAAGACGGTCCTATGCCTTGTATTGGTGCTATGGAATGGTTGACAGAATGTACGTCGAGAACATGGAAACTTGCACCACAAGAAGGTTCACTATGGGTTGGTCCAGATGCTAACACAACGTGGTGGGCAATCCCTGCAACGGGTCCAACCGATCGTCCATGTTTGTTCAATGATGAGTGGATTTTCAGTGAGGACGGCACAATGGAATACGATGCGAACGGAGATGTTTACGCTGAAACGTATATGGGTGTTACAACGGAAGGCTGTGCACCTGAGACGGATTTAACGTACCCTCATACGAGCTGGGCAAGTGGTACGCATTCATTTGAAATTATACCTGGAAATGGTCCGTTACCAGATCAAATCAAGGTAAGCGGCTTGGGTGCCTTCATAGGTATACCTAAAGCGGCGAACGGAGGCGAAGTATCTGCTCCAGTAATGTCTGTGACGTATGATATTTTATCGATGACAGATGTTGCGGGAGACCGTTATATGGAAATTGAATGTGACTTTGGAGGTGGCCTTTGGCGCTTTACGCTCTATTCTGAATAAAAATAGATGATTCAAATCATAAGACATACAGCAATAACAATCGCAGTAGGCCTTGCAACCGTTGGTTGTGAGGCCCCTTCGGTTCCTCAGCTCACTGCGTACAGTATTGAAATAGATGAGGGCAATGCGACCAAAACTGTTGACTTTGACGTTTTTCTTTCAGCCCCTGCGGCGAGGACAATCACGCTCGACTACACTACGAGCGACGTTAATGCCGTTGCCGGTGATGATTTTGAACACGTGCATGGCACTTTAGAAATACCAAAAGGTGCGACAATGGCGTCTATCCCCCTTACTATTTATGGAGATGACGAGTCTGAGGAGACTGAGACATTTTGGATTTCATTCAGTAATGCTGTGAATGTATCGATACCGGAGCCTTATGCGTCAATCACATTACGTAATGACGACGGCGCCCCGCCTCTCGAAGATATAGGCTACACCACACCGAACTCCTACCCAGGAAAGACATTGGTCTGGGAAGAAGATTTTTCAGGTACAGATTTAAATTTGGCGGATTGGAATTACGAGACGGGTGCTTCGGGCTGGGGAAATAATGAAAGTCAGTACTACCGGGGCGGTAATAGAAATGCAGAGCTTGATCAGGGGTATCTGCGTATTACAGCTAAAGAGGAGACGCATTTAGGTGCGCCATATACTTCTGCAAGAATCACCACTCAAGGCAAGCAGTCGTTCAAATACGGTAGAATAGATATACGAGCGAAAGTTCCTTATGGACCCGGAATTTGGCCTGCATTGTGGATGCTGGGTGATAACTTTTCTACAGAAGGCTGGCCGAGCTGTGGCGAAATCGATCTAATGGAGCTGATCGGAGGTGATGGTTATAACGATCGTACTATCTATGGAACTGGGCATTGGTCAAATAATGGTAGCCATGCTGAGCATAGCGGGAACAATAGCCTTACTTTCGGTAAATACAATGACGAATTTCATGTGTTCTCCATAGTTTGGGATAGCGGCTCAATTAAATGGTACCGCGATGATATTCAGTATCATTCGTTGAACATCTCCAACCTAGGAGCGTTTAAAGAGAAGTTCTTCTTCATACTAAATATTGCTGTAGAAGGAGATTGGCCAGGACCAGTTGGCCCTTCAACAACATTCCCTCAGTATATGCTGGTGGATTATATTAGAGTATTTCAATAATTACTAACTATAAATAATGCTTAACATGAAAAAAATCTACGCTTTATTAATGCTGGCCCTACCTATGTTGGGTTTTGCACAAACAAATGATCACGTGGTGACTTTTAAAGTCAATACGGCGAACATTACTGTAGGCTCTAACGGCCTTTTCCTCGGAGGAGGGGTAATTGGAGGTGCAAATGCAATCCAATTAACTGACGCCGATGGTAATGGTGTTTATGAAGGTACTGACACCTTGAATGGTTCTACCGGTGGAAACTTTATATTCTTAAATAATGCTGCAAATGCATCGGATTGGGGTACAAAAGAGAATTTAGCCGGTTTACCATGTGGTGACCCTGCTAATTACAATGACAGAACGTTACCTACATTCACTCAGGATACAACTTTATTGTTCTGTTTTGGCACATGTGCTAATGATACGGTTTGCCCTGCTCCGCAGGCGGATTATCTACTTACTTTAAAAGTAAATACTTCGAACATTACTGTTGGACCAAATGGTCTTTATGCAGGTGGTGGTATTTTAGGAAATGCCAGAGCGCTTGAGTTGACAGATGCTGATGGTAATGGTGTTTATGAGGCCGATACCCTTATCACAGGCCAAGGCGGTGGTAACTTTATTTTCCTTAATAGCCCAGCTAATGATAGCGATTGGGGTACAAAAGAAGGCTTAGGCGGTCTACCTTGTTCAGATCCTAATAATTACGATGATCGTATTATGCCATCATTCGGTCAGGATACAACATTAGGCTTTTGCTTTGGAACATGTGCTGCTGATACAGTTTGCCCTGTGCCATTAACTCCGGTCAATGTTACTTTCCGTTCGGATCGTACAAACTCGCCATCTTTCACTGACGCTTACCTTTCTGGTACAATGAATGGTTGGAGCGGCGATGCTACGCCGATGACAGATGCTGACGGTGATGGCGTTTATGAAGTAACTGTATCGCTACTACCTGGCGCTTACGAGTGGAAATTTACCGCTGATAACTGGGCAATTCAAGAAAATCTTGACCCTGCTACTAGCGACTCAGTTTGTACCATAACGCAAGGCGCGTTTACAAACCGCTATATGGTATTGGGCGGAACAGTTGATACGACTTTGGAAATTCATGACTGGGAAGAGTGTGGCACTGTGACTATTGGAATCGTAGAAGCTGATGCTAACTTTGTAGTTAAGCCAAATCCTGCTTCAGATGTATTATTCATTGAGAACACTACTGGTACTGCTTCTACTGTTGCAATCTACAGTGTAACAGGCGCTAAAGTAATGGAGCAAAACTTTGAGGCGAATACTCGCTTAGATGTTGCTGCATTACCACGTGGTATGTACATCGTACGCGTTCAAAATGGAATGACTGAGCGCGTTGTACGTATTGCGCTTAAATAAACTTAATTCTTAACTTTTAGTTAGTAAGTAAGTGTTGAAGGGACCCGGTAACGGGTCCCTTTTTCATTTGTAAATTGCTGTATGCGAAGTTTCTTATATACCGTTCTTTTTGTTGCCTGTTCACTTTTTGCAAGTGGCCAGTCTATACGTCATGTAGGAGCTGCTGAGGGACTCAACAATCCCACAGTATACTCCATAGTTCAAGACGACTGGGGTTTTGTTTGGATAGGAACTCGTGACGGTTTATATAAATACAATGAAGGTCGCGCACGCTCTTTTCCTTTTCTAGATTCCACTGATTTTCGTAGATCGAACAATGTCCAGAGCTTACTGGTCACTAAAGATTCCGTTCTACTTATTGGGCTGCAGCTAGGTGGCATAATGGGGGTTGACCTTGAAAGTCTTCGGCCTATTCCGGATAATAAGATTCCACAACTTCCAAGAGAGGTATCAATAATCTCCCTTCACCAAGATTCGGAAGGAACTATATGGGCAGGAAGTTCTGGTTCCGGAATATTCCAACTAAGACTGGGCAGTGAAGAATGGGAGCGTTTCGTATCTGATGAATATGCGGACGACTTAAAATTCATATTCGATTTTGAAGATCAAGGCGATACTTTGTGGATCGCGACGAGCGGAGATCACCTACTGTACTACCTAAAATCGCAAACGACTGTTTATGCGCTTGAGGCGAATAAAAGCGTGAGTTCGTTTCGAAAATCGGTGGATGTGTCTGGCGGGAGAGTCATTTTTTCTGTTGAAGGAACTGGCGTTTTTGAACTGATAGGTAATGAGTTTTACGAATTGGGGATTCCGACAAAGGGAACCCAACGTGATGCCATTTTTCATGAAGGCAACGTTTGGATTTCTACGGATGGATATGGCGTGTACGAATGGAACGGTAGTACTGTTCAACATTTCACGAAACAAGATCCTACCTCAGGCATTATTACGGATCAATTCTATGGAATATATAAAGTGTATGATGAGCTGTGGTTAGGAACCTATAATGGAGGTATTGCACAATTCCCTGTAAACAGCAGTGCGGTGGCATTACTTCCAAAGCCCAAGAAATTTGTTGCTTCAAGCATTCAGAGTGCCATTAGCATGGTAAGCGATAACGATTTATGGGTTGGTTTTGATGGTGATGGTCTCGTGCGCTATCGAGAGACAGAATCTATTTGGCAGCCCACTACTTTTGACAACCCCTTTTTACCCAACGTTGTTACAAGTCTTGAGTTTTATCAAGACGAATTATGGATTGGAAGTCTGGGTCAAGGATTATTTGTGATGGACACATCGGGTACCATCAAAGAACATTTCTTAGCCTACTCTCAATCTTCACGCGGACTCGAAAATTCAAACATTTGGTCTTTGGAGAAAACCTGGGGCGATAGTTTATGGATTGGTACGCTTTATGGCTTGCAAATCTGGGATGGTTCGGAAATAATTTCGCCATTTGACACCCCGTGGCGCGTAGGTCGAAATATAATGGATTTAGAGTTTGATGGCGATTTACTTTGGATAGGTACAGAATTTCAAGGTATTTATACGCTCTCAAGACAAGGCTCCATCGAGAGTATACCAATAAAAAATTCAGTCTTGGATATTGAGACTTATTTAAATTACAAGCTCGTAGGTACAGAAGGCAGTGGGGTATTAGTGATTGATGAGGGCAGAGTCATCGATACAATTATTGGGAAAGAGTCGTTTGTGAATTGCTATTCCATTAGCGAAAAAAAGGGAAGAGTGTATGCCGCAACAAGTGTCGGCCTTTTGGAGATCAAAATAAATGACCAATTAGAATGGTCGTATGAAGTGTTCAAAGAGCTAGATGAACTGCAAGTAGGCCTCTCGAATAGAAAAGCTTTGTTATGGAATGGGGAACGCCTATTGTTAGGAGGTACTCAAGGCGTTGTTGAAATTTCAACTGAAGATTCTTCTGCAGCAGCGATTCCTCCAATACTTATTACGGGAGTATTTGCGGATAATCTCCCAGTGGCTATTCCCATTATTAAGGACGGCACCTCTTCAGCGCGGACGGTAGAATTCGCGGCAGGAACTAAATCTGTGCGTTTTAATTTCGAATTGGCCAGCAATACGCTTCGGAATGGTATAAGTAATGCATACAGAATCAAAGAGCTCGGTGATTACTGGGTGGAGTTGCCTTATGGAACCCGCACTATTGACTTGCAAGAGTTGCCGCCAGGGAAGTATCTATTAGAGGTGCGTTCTCTAGGTGCCAATGCGGTTGAAAAAACAGTCTTAATTTCCTTTAGAATAAAGTCGTTTCTTTTCCAGCGATCCTGGTTCAGAGTATTAATTTTCGTATTTATAATACTTCTAATTGGCACTGCTGTTTCCTTTTATCAAGACAGAAAGTACAGGTCAACTCGCCTTAAACTAGTAGAGACGGAAAGAGAGTTGCTTAAGGCAAAAGCATCGGAGCTTGAGGTCAAGTCTAACCAGCAAAAAACAGAATTAAGCTTTCAATTATTAAAAACCTCGAGCAGGTTAGAACTCCTGCATTCGTTCAAAGAGCGTCTGGAAAGCGAGAGTAAACAGAAAAATCGCTCGGATGAAGTATTGACGTTCCTAAAATCGATGACTCGAGAGATTAATAGGGAATTACAGAGTGAAAACTATTGGGATCATTTCGAACGTAATTATCGAGAGTTACACGAAGAATTTTCTAGGCATTTAATAAAGCAATTCCCGAAGCTCACTAAAGGGGAGGTTCGACTATGTTATTTGATACGTCAGAAGATGAGTAATAAAGAGATTGCTACGGTTTTAAATGTGAGCCCGGCTGCTATTGAAAAAGCGAAATACCGATTAAAAAAGAAAATAGCACTTGACAAAGAAGATGCTCTAGACGAGTTTATTCAGGGCCTTTAAACGTGTCCAGTTATTGTCCACCGGTTTCGCTGAAATTTTTTTAAATTTTAATGGAACTTGTTGCCTGTTTAAAACAAATAATAAGATGAAAAAGAATCTATTGGTTAGACTTTTGGTGTTTTGCTTCATTAGTGTATTAACGCCACTTAAAGGTCAATATGTTCAGACTGCAGGTAAGGTTATCTTGGATGGTAATGGAGATACCCTACTGATTAGGTCGATGGGTGTCGGTGGTTGGATGGTTCAAGAAGGTTACATGTTGCAAACGGCTTCGTTTGCAAGTCCACAGTATAAAATCAGAGACACCATCGAAGATCTTATTGGTGTTACAGCAACAGATGCTTTTTATGATGCATGGTTAGAAAACCACTTTAACAGGGCCGATGTAGATTCTATGGCTGCTTGGGGTTTTAACACCGTCCGTGTTCCGATGCATTACAATCTGTTCACTTTACCGATTGAGGACGAACCTATCTTAGGACAAAATACATGGTTGACCAAAGGTTTTTACCTGCTTGACTCCGTTGTTAAATGGTGCCGAGTAAACGATATGTATGTTATACTTGATTTACATGCCGCGCCAGGAGGACAAGGATATGATGAAGGTATTAGTGATTACGATCCTTCAAAGCCATCACTGTGGGAGAGTGTTCATAACAGAAACAAGACTTCTTCACTATGGCGCAAACTAGCCGAGCGATACGCCACTGATACAACCATTGCCGGATATGATTTGATTAACGAGCCCAACTGGAACTTACCTGGTGGAACCCTACTGAGATCAATGTATGAGGATATCACTGACAGTATCCGTTCGGTGGATACGAATCATGTGATTTTTATAGAGGGGAATTGGTTTGCAAATACGTTCACGGGTTTAACACCCCCTTGGGATAATAATATGGTGTATTCTCCACACAAATATTGGTCTCCCGTTAATAGTGTTGCTGACATTCAGTACGGATTAGATTTAAGAGACACTTATAACGTACCCATCTGGTTTGGTGAGTCTGGCGAAAATTCAAACGCATGGTATACAGGGCTCATTAGTTTATTTGAGGCGGAAGGTGTAGGATGGGCGTGGTGGCCTTTAAAAAAGATAGAAACAATCAACGCTCCACTTAGTATAACAAAGTCTGCGGGCTATCAAGATTTATTGGATTACTGGAGCGGTAATGGTTCGGCGCCATCTGTAGCTGCTGCGACTGCAACGCTGATGCAGTTGACAACGGATTTGAAAGCTCAGAATTGCACGTATAACCGAGGAGTTATTGACGCGATGTTCCGTCAAGTTCAGGACCCAACGTCCCTCCCTTGGAAAACACATGATTTACCAGGCGTAGTGCACGCCTCAGAATACGATATGGGTCCATTAGGAGAGGCGTATTTCGATACAGAGTCGTATCAACTGAACCCCCCGCCATCTTGGAATTCCGGATGGACGTATAGAAATGACGGTGTAGATATTGAGAAATTCACTGATGCCGTTAATAGCAATGGCTACATGGTAGGGTTTGTAGATACGGAAGACTGGATGAGCTACAGCGTCAATATCCCCCAAGACAGTGTCTACACTATTAAAGTTAGACAAGGTTGCAGCGGTTCTACAGGAGGGAATTTTTATTTCGAAGCGGATGGTGTGCGTTTAACACCGAACTATTACGCTACGAACACAGGTAGTTGGACCGTTATGTCTACCAAGACTATTCCTAATGTTGTTCTTTCTTCTACGGATAAGAAGATCCGTTTTGTAGCGAATTCAGGCGGGTTTAATGTCACTAGTTTTGAGTTCGTAGCCACCGGTGCAACGACTACGATCACTGCCGATTATGTACATGCGGTAACCTACAATAATACCACGATAGAGGTACAAACTAATAAACCTCTTGATACTGCCAATCTTGGTCTCGCTGCATCTTATTACGTAACAGTAAATGGAGTGCCGGCAACAGTGACCTCGATAACTAAAAGTTTATCGAATTCGCGTAATGTGCTTATTGAAGTTGGGCAGGCGCTGACTTTCTTAGATGAAATAAAAATATCCTATGCTGGAACGACGCTAAAAGCTAAGGATGGAACTAACGTTCAGTCGTTTAGTCAAGAGTTGGTTGAAAATACCTTGCCGACGGTACATGTCATACCGGGTAAAATTGAAGCAGAAGCGTATTCGAGTATGGACGGCATCTCTCTAGAGAATACTACGGATATTGGCGGAGGTCAAAACATCGGTTATTTGGGAGCTGGTGATTACCTTATTTACGATGTCAAAGTTTTGAACAGCGCTACATACAGTGTGGATTACAGGCATTCTTCACAATCGGGAGTAAATATGCAGTTCATTTTCACGGATACTTTAGGCAATTACGTAACAAGTTTCCCCTCTATTTCGCTCAGCGCAACGGGAGGTTGGCAAACATGGCAGACAACCAATCAGTCCGGAGGGATACTGTCGCAAGGCGATTATAAGCTTCGACTGGATGTGGGTTCGGAGTTTAATTTGAATTGGTTTGAATTTATTCAGGGAATTGGACTTTCAGAGCAAGATGCATCGCGACCAATTATGTTGTATCCTAATCCAGCGAACGACGAACTGTTCATCGATGGTGCTTGGCTTTCGGGGACACCTCTTGACATATACATTTACGATACTACGGGCAAGCTTTGGACTCGCGAAAAACGTATGTATGACGGGTCAAAGATTGGTCTAGATATTCAATCGTTGCCTAATGGTATTTATCATGTAACTGCCGCTTCAGCATCGAATAGATTCACAGAGCAGCTGATAATAGCACATTAAACTCTCCCCGACATTGCGGTGGACCACAACCTACAGTAACTAAGATTGAGTTGGTTATAAAGGAATGAGAATGTTTTAAGCATCAAACAAAACCAGCGTTTCACAAAACGCTGGTTTTGCTTTTGGATTAATTCTTAAACCAATACTTTCTTAAGGCTAATTGTTCAGCCGTTGGGTTTCTTTGGAAGCGTATAAAATACTTCTTAGAACCGGCCCTATACTTGATTGTATAGGGAATGGTGAAAGATAAATCCCCACGAGTCACTTTAAAGGTCATCGCTGTCCCTTCTTCGAGCCCACCATATTTATCTTCAAGTTCCGTACCGTAACGTATGATACGGTCGCCTTCTTGAAGCTGGTAGGGGTTTTCTTTTGAAACTTTCTTAACCTCAATGTAGTCTGCAGAACGAATCCTTCTTGTTTTATATCCATTGTCGCGAAGGGGATCCATGACAACGGCACCTTCATATCGACGATTGTAATCAATGCCGACCTTTTTCAGATACGCTTGAGTAGGAAGCGCCTCTCGTCCAGTGACGTAATCGTCAAAGAATTGTTGAAGCTCTGGGTGAACTAAAGCAACAAATTCACTGATAATGGTTTCGTCTTTAAAGCTGTTTTCTGGGCCGTAGGTTTCTCTCAATGTAAGTATTATATCATGTAGGTCTTTCTGCCCCTGCGTTAATTCCATAATTCGAATATCAAGCAAGGCGCCCATTAGTGCTCCACGTTGATATACCTGGGCGTACTGTTTTTTATACGGCCTCTTTAATACATTTTCACTCATCTCAGTGAATGACATTTTTTTAGTAGGGTATCGATCCGCTGAACGGATTTTTCCTCGAAGTAAGCTCTGTACATAGGATTCTTCGTCTATGACGCCCCCTTTGAGTTGGCTAATGCCAGCGAAATATTCTGTGATCCCTTCATAGAGCCATAAATGTTGACTCATTTCCGGTTCGATATAGTTGAAATCTCCGATTTCTTCACTGTGCAGTCCAAGCGGAGTGAGTATGTGAAAGAATTCGTGGATACAAACATCTGCCATTCCGTCAAGGACTGTTGTTCCGCCGAAATCAGGTAAATAATAGACTGAGCTATTGCCGTGTTCGAGTGCTCCAAAACCTTTGCCCGCCAGTTTGCGAATGGCTTTAAAGAGGGTACCTATTTTTATTTCCTTTCCGCTGAATAGACTTTCGAACTCTGTATGATCTTTGATATAAAAGATGAAGGCATAATTCTCGACGGGCAGATCTCCTTCTAAGAAGGCTTCAATAGCCTTCATACTCGTTTCTACTTGCTTATAAATATCTTGAGACAGCTCTCGTCCATTTTCTGTAAATACTCCTATGGTTACTTTAGCATCGCCCAACCTGAAAGAGGTGGTATCTGGTTTACTAACCATAACTGGACAATCTAAGAAGTGATGGTAATTACGCGCATAAAAATTCTGAGTATTGCCGTAACTGTAACTATCCATGGCGCTTAGGCCATATAGACTGGGACTTTTAGTGATTTCTAGAGATACGGGCAGTTCCTCCTGTCCTTCAAAGAAACCAAAGTATCCGGCTGCGTTGAGAAGAAAATTTGCACGCTCTTGATTGTTAGTACCGGCCGGTTCAAAAACCTTGTTCTTGCGAATTCGTGCGTCAAAGGTATCATCCGCCCAGTATTCAAGACGTTCCGGTCTACCGTAAATCCTAAAAGTATTGCCCTTGTTTTTTACTTTGAGCTCTTCTCCATTAGTTCCATAGGCTTGGAAACGCTGTATAAATCTGCCATAGTCAAGCGTTGCATAGGTGCCTGGAATAGTAGATGGAAAATGAAAATTATAAATGTTTTGTTCAGAATTGGACCATTGAACTAATGAGGCATCAACAGTTACTTTAACGCGATCCTCTTCCACTTGTGTAAGATCGATAGCGTAGGAATGAATGCCTGTGATCTGACCCTGAGTGTAAGGCGTAAAGAATAGAAGTAGGTAAAGGAGTTTAAGTTTCATCGTTTAAAAATAACACGCTATGAATTAAATACAACGGACGCTCATCCACGGTTGTCTCGGTTTGCATTTTTTAAAAAAAGAAAGCCCCACGATTTTCATCGTGGGGCTCACTAACACTCTGAAACGTATGATTAAGCCGCTTCTGTCTCTGAGCTGATCGCTAGAGAATAGATAACAAGACCAAATCCAATTTTGTTAATTGCATCAGCAAGGTTGTAGCACAAGTTTAGTACTTCTTCGTTTGCTGCGATACCAAGATCCATACCGAAGAAACCTCCAGCAGTACCTAGGATGTAACCAATAGGGTAAATACCCCAACCGATGATTACAAATTTCGCAAGAGCACCGTTCGCTTTCGCTACTGCACCACCAGCGTTGTTCGCCAATTTCGCAACGTCTCCTTTCCATACCATCCATACGATGTAGAAGTAAGCAGCACCAGAAATAGCACCCCAAAACCAAGAAATAGTGTCATCTGCGTAAAATGCTTCACCGATGTAACCGGTAACTAACATTGCAACTGAAGCTATGATCAGTTTGTACAAAATTGACTTCGTACCACCAGCTTTCTTGGTGATCAAATAGAACTCAACACACATAAGTGGTACAGTTAGGGTCCAGTCTACATAACGTAGAACAACAGGACTTCCATTACCGGCAGCGTAGAAATCACGCATGTAGTAGTAGTGCACTGCTGCAATACCAGTAATAAGCCCACTAACGAGCATTGAAGTTTTCCACTCGTCTGCAACTCTACTTCTTTCGAAGAAGAAGAATACCGAAGCGGCTAGCATCGCCATGTAACCGGCGAAGAATGTGAACGATACGTAATCGTTCGGGTCGAATCCCATAGATCCGTCTAAAAATAATGACATGGTGTTAAAATATTAAAGGTTATAACTACCACTTAACTTACGAATAATAGTTTTGTTCACGACA
>ERZ1048068.2308-NODE-2308-length-13602-cov-4.637484_pt1 | contig 13602 bp, 10 predicted proteins | sample MGYA00383098_ERZ1048068 | MGnify/ENA primary metagenome ERZ1048068 (study PRJEB29581, sample SAMEA5548368) | metagenome | biome: marine; feature: coastal; material: water | depth 1 m | study: Short-term variability in the microbial, nano- and picoplankton... | reverse complement strand
CGCGATACGTTGGGTATTGATGGCTTCGGCTTCTTCGATGGGCGGCATGCTTGCCGGAAAGAATCGCTGAAGCGAAGTGACGCAAGCTCAACCGCGCACCGCCTGCCGCCTACTCGTTAGCTGCGATTGGGGTCGGAGCCTTGACCGGGAACAGCAGAATAAACGAAGCCCCCTGCCCCGCTGCGCTCTGCACGTCTACTCGTCCGCCGTGGAGCTGGACGATGTGTTTCACAATACTCAGACCGAGCCCCGTGCCGCCCTTTTCGCGGGACCGTCCCTTCTCTACGCGATAGAATCGTTCGAATACGTGCGGTAGGTCCGCTTCAGGGATCCCGGGACCGTTGTCGGTGACCCGAATCTCAACGTCATTCTCTTTTCGTTCGACCGAGATCTCGATGGTCGATCCGCTCGGCGTGTATTTTAAAGCGTTTTCAATCAGGTTGTTAATTACTTGAATGATTTTCGAGCGGTCGGCCCAGATCTGATCCACGCCGGGGCCGATCATGCCCTCGATTTGGTGCGAAGTCGCATCGGGCCGGTTTAAATAGTCGTCCATCATCGCTTCGATGAGTGGTCGAAAATCGATGGACTCGCGATTCAGTCCCGGGTTGACCGATTCGAGACGCGAGAGCGTCAAAAGATCATCCAGCAGTGAGTTCAGCCGCTCGGTGTGACGCTGAACCGTTTCCAAAAACCGGAGCCGATCCTCACCTTCCATGGTCTCGTTGTCGTCGACCAACGTTTCAATGTAGCCTTTGATCACGGCCAGAGGCGTGCGCAGTTCGTGAGAGACGTTGGCGACAAATTCCTTGCGCACCTGCTCCAGCCCTTTCGGGCGGGTTACGTCGTGCAACACGAACAACGCCCACACGCTGTCGCTGCCGTCGAGAGCGACGATTGTGGTCCCGGTCACCTCTACCCAGCGGGTTTCCGCCTCCCCGATAAATTCGATTTCGAATCGCGGTTCTGCCTCCCCTGCCCTGACTCTTTCGACATAGCCCAGAAATTCGACGCTGTGTAATACCACCTCCAGGCGTTGATCCAGAATCTCCGTGGCCCCTGGAAAAATATCCTGCAAGGAGCTGTTGGCCAAACGAATATGATTATGGCTATCAACAACCAACACCGCCTCCTTTAGACTACCCAATGTAGCGTCGAGCTGGGCGAGATGGGAGACCTTGGTTTTTTCCAATGACGTAACCTCGGTGATCAGTGTGTTGGCTGTGGCGCAAAATTTGTCCCCTTCCGCGCCGGCTGCTCCCGGATGTTCATCGCGTAGGAACGGTTGCCGATTTTCGAGTGCATCCTTGATGGTGCGAAGCGCTTTTCGATGGCCTACCAATTTGGCGCGCAGGAAAACGAGCGCCACGATGAGAATTACAATGAGGGTCTCCAGCATGTTTGAGGGCGAACGCTTGGTCGCGATCGAGCCGGCTCCTAGGAAATCGGCTTGTGGACTTGACGCTCCGCCATTCGATACCCCACCCCGCGAATCGTTTCAATCCAATCAGCTTGCGAACCGAGTTTTTCGCGTAACCGACGGACATGGGTGTCTACCGTGCGCGTCTCGATCTCGGTTTCGTAGTTCCAGACGTTGAGCAACAAATGTTCGCGGGTCTGGACCCGCCCTCGCCGCTCCATCAAGAGGTGAAGCAGTTTGAACTCGGTCGCCGTGAGATCCACGACGCTGCCGCCGATTCGGACCTCGTGGCGATCAATGTCCAATTCGATCGAACCAGCGATCAACGTGACGGGTGTTGAGCTCCCTTTTTCGGCGGTGCGACGAAGGATATTCTGCACTCGGAGAACCAACTCCCTAGTGCTAAATGGCTTACAAATATAATCATCAGCTCCTGTCTTCAGGCCTTGCACGCGATCGTCTTCTTCCACTTTGGCGGTCAGGAATATCACCGGAACGTCCCTCAGGTTGGGATCGGCGCGAAGCAGACGGCAGATTTGGATGCCGTTAATTTCCGGCATCATGACGTCGAGAATCACGAGATCCGGCATCATCCTCCGGGCCGCCCCAATGCTGTGAGTCGGATCGTTGACGGTCAGAGTATCGAACCCCTTCGTCTTCAAATTGTACGCCACCAAATCGGCGACATCCGGTTCGTCGTCAACGATGAGAATTTTCTTACGGAGGCTTTCTGCCATTTGCAAAAAGTAGCAATTTTCCTGCGGTCCGAACAGTCCAAACCGTCGCCGTTTCACAATTGTTACAGCGAGCACAAAATGATTGCGAAAGCGCTAAATAGATTCCTGAGATTTGCGCCGGTTTGACTCGATGTAAACCAATAAGATACTGATATCAGTGGGGTTAACTCCACTGATACGACTCGCTTGTCCCAAACTCAAAGGTGCCGTTTCCGCGAGCTTCTTTGCGCTTTCTTTCCGTAATCCTTTGATTTGGGAGTAGTCGAGGCTCGGCGGAATCTTCACTTGTTCGATATCCTTCAGCTTCTCAACTTGGCGTTGTTCGCGCTCAAGATAGCCGCGATAAGTCACGCGATATTCAATCTCCTGGCGGGTCTCAGCTGGCAGTTCCTGATAGTCTGGGGGCATCACTGGAGGGGCGCTCTTCCCTTGCGACATGCGCCGGAAATGATCGCCATAAGTCCCCTGCTCTCCCCCAGGTCGTTTGGATTCAATCCACGCGATCCACTTGGTGGTTTCGGCAACCTTCGCCTGCATCCGCTCCAAGCGCTCAGCGCCAATCAGACCCTGACTCGAAGCATGATGCAGCAACCGGTTTTCTGCGCTCCCGTGATTGAATAGAAGTCTGTGTTCGGCGCGGCTCGTGAACATGCGATACGGCTCCTTAGTACCCTTGATCACAAGATCATCGATCAGCACGCCGATATAGGCTTCGTGCCGCCCAATAATCATAGGCTCGCTACCGCGCCCTTTATTGACCGCATTTACGCCAGCGACGAGGCCTTGAGCCGCGGCTTCTTCATATCCGGATGTCCCGTTGATCTGGCCCGCGAAAAAGAGGTTTTCGACTTTCTTGGATTCAAGGGACGGAAATAACTGGGTTGGCGGAGCAAAGTCGTATTCGACGGCGTAAGCGGGTCTCAACAGCTCCGCGCGTTCCAAGCCCGGAATTGATCGGACCATCTTCATCTGCACATCAAAAGGCAGTGAGGTCGAAAGTCCGTTGATATAATATTCGTTAGTCGAACGACCCTCGGGCTCCAAAAACAGCAGATGGCGTGGTTTATCGGCGAAACGCACGAACTTATCCTCAATGCTCGGACAATACCGCGGACCCGTGCTTTGGATCTCGCCCGAAAACATGGGAGACTTGGTGAGGTTCTGTTTCACGATCTCCGCCGTTTCGGGTGTGGTATAGGTCATCCAGCATGAGACCTGGTCGGTACCGGGAGCCCAGCCGAGGCGTTCCTCGCCGGATTGTTCCACGTGGAACAATGACTGGTCCTGGCGCGTATCAGCGAAGGAGAACCGGGTAGGGCGCTCGTCTCCGCGCTGTTCCTTCATCTTGGTGAAATCCAGGCTCCGGCCAAGGAGGCGAGGGGGCGTGCCGGTTTTGAGCCGCTCCAGTTCGATCCCGACTTCCTCGAAGCTGACCGAAAGTGTCTTGGTGGTGAAGTCGCCCATGCGGCCACCTTCGGTCTTATTCTGACCCACATGCATCAGGGCCCGCAGAAATGTGCCGGTTGTGACAACGACCGAAGTGCCGGCAAATTCGATATCTAAACTGGTTCTCACGCCGGTCACTCGACCGTTCTCGAAGATCAGTCCCGTCACGGTGGCTTGGAACAACTGGAGGTTCGGCTGCAACTCCAGGGTGTGTTTCATACGATACTGGTAGGCCTTTTTGTCGGACTGCACTCGAGGAGCCTGAACCGCCAATCCCTTGGACTCATTGAGGAGTCGAAATTGAATCCCGGTGACATCGGCATTGATTGCCATCTCTCCGCCAAGGGCGTCGATTTCACGCACGATATGTCCCTTGGCTTGGCCGCCAATCGCGGGGTTACAGCTCATGGCTGCTACCGTGTCGATGTTGCCGGTGAGGAGCAGAGTAGAGGCGCCCATTCGGGCGGATGCAAGAGCAGCTTCGCAGCCGGCATGGCCAGCTCCGCAAACGATCACATCATAAGATATATCATTGAATAACAATTATTTACCTATACAAAAGGTTTCAAATAATCGATCGAGCATAGCTTCGTTATCGATCCGTCCCCCGATCTCGCCAAATGCATCTAATGTGCCGCGTAGGTCCGCCGCCAGGAGCTCGGTAGGGCCTCGATTTACCAGATGTTGACTGGCGGATTCCAGGGCCTGAGTTGCTTGGCGCAGCGCTTCAGCGTGGCGGGCATTGATGGCAATTTGTTCGCTCGAATCTGGTAGTGAAAAATTGTCGGCCAAAGCGATGACGCGTTGATCCAGCTCGGTCATGCCATCGTGAGTGAGCGCGGAAATTTGCAGCGAATCGAAGCCGGTAGGACTATTTGCTTGGGCGGGTTTGTCAGCTAGTAGATCGCCCTTGTTGAGCACGACCAAGGTAGAGTCTGCATGGAGCTCGGCGGAGACTTCGGGAGCCAGTTCGGGCGCAGGGTGGGTGGCGTCCAGAACAAGCAAAACCAGGTCGGCTTCGCGTAGACGTTCGATCGTCCTCTCAATTCCGAGGCGCTCGACTTCGCCGGGCTTGGGGTTGAGTCCGGCCGTGTCGATCAGGCGGAGACAGTGCGGTCCGACCATCACGGTCTCCTCCAGGTAGTCACGCGTGGTGCCTGGCTGATCACTGACCAGGGCACGCTCCCGCCCGACCAAGGCATTAAGCAAGGAACTCTTGCCGGCGTTGGGCTCGCCGAGGATCACGGTTTTGATGCCATCTCGCAAAAGTTCACCGTAGCGGTGAGTCGCGAGCAGCCGCTCCGTTCCACGTAGAACATTGGCCAAAAGCTCCTCTACTGCTCGACGATCTTCGTCCGGCAGGTCCTCTTCCGGGAAATCAATGTAGGCCTCAACGCGGGCCAGTCCCAGGAGTAGGTCGTCGGTGAGCTGGGTGAGATGGCGCCCGAGGCTGCCTTGAAGCTGTTGATTGGCGGTGGCCACCGCCCGGGCGCTACGCGCGTGAATCAAGTCCATCACAGCTTCCGCCTGGCTCAGGTCAATTTGGCCGTTCAGAAAGGCGCGGCGGGTAAATTCGCCGGCTTCAGCGGCGCGACATTGACGCTTAAATAAATCGTTAAGAACTAGTTGGGTGATAACCGGATTGCCATGGGTCGAAATTTCCAGCACATCTTCGCCCGTGTAAGAGCGGGGACCGGCGAAGAATGTGACTAGCACGTCGTCGATTTCGTTGCCGACCGCGTCCCGGTAGGGTTGATGACTCGCGAGACGTGGCTCAAGTGCTTCGGCAAATGCCGAGGTGGCGATATCCTGGCAGAGCGGCCCACTTACGCGCACCACCGAGATGGCAGACGTGCCAGCGGGTGTAGCGGGAGCAGCGATGGTATCGACGGAATGAGACATGCGAACAGCCAGACGGAACCCCGTTCACGCTCGGACGCAAAACGAATCCACCCTGAATACCCGCAAACTCTCCCGCCCCGTCACAGTCTTCGGCAGAGTGTGGTTGTCACCATTATGGTGAAATCTACACTTGAACCTTTGTTAATGTGGTATTAAGAAGGAAATCTATGGATCGAGGGGGGCGACTCGGCTGCCGTCTTCGACGCGGTCACCGGGGTAGAGCACAACCGTCTCTTCTAGCTCCAAGCCGGCTAGAATTTCGGTTTGCAGACCATTACTCAGGCCAGGTTGCACGGTTCGCTTTTCGACGGTGGTGCCGTTGAGCGCAAAGGTGGACCAAGTTTGGCCGTCTTGAAACAGAGCGCCGGCCGGGATCTGAATCACGTTGTCGCGGCGGGCTTTTTCGATCCGGGCTTCCACACGGTAGCCGTCGCCGAGATTGGCACGCTGGTCGGGTGGGGTAGTGAGATCAGCGAGCACGTTGACGCGTTGTTCTTGCACGCCGAGAGCGGAGACTTTGGTGAAGGCGGCGGGTTCGACCCAGCGCACGCGGGCTTCGAGATCGAAATTGCCACCCCATTGTTCGAGCCACACTCGCGCACCCGGTTCAATCGCAACGCCATCGCGAGATAGCACCTCGATCCTTACTTCGAGATCCGTAGAATCGCCGACTTCCAAGATCGGAATGCCGCCCATCACTACACGGGAGCTTTCCTGCATGACTCGTAATACGCGGCCGCTGATGGGAGATTTGATGGCCATCACTGCGTCGGCCTGGTCGGAAGATGCGTCGCCGCGATCCAGAACAGCCTGGGCTTGCTCGAGTTCGAAGCGGGCGACTTGGGATCCGAAGATGGAAGCGCGATCCTCTTGGGCTGCAGTCGCCTCTTGATTGAGCACGACGTCCAGCACCTGTTGGGAAACAAGTTCTTGTTTGGCCAGCGACCGTTGGCGGGTGGCCTTCGATTTAGCCAAATTAAGTGAGGCGGCTGCGCGGGCCCTTTGGGCTTCGGCCTGCGCGACTTGGCTTTCGGCGGCGCGCACACGAGCTTTGGCTTGAGCGCGACTGCGCCGATCCAAAATGTCGCCACCGGCAGGTTCGAGCACTGCCAAAACGGTTTCACCTGCGATCACGGGCGCGCCTGGTTTCAGATCGATGCGGCGCAACTGTCCGGCGACCGGACTTGAAACGACATAGCGATGGCGCACCTGCGTAACACCTTCTTCGTTCACCGTGTCAATCAAATCACCGCGCGTGACCGCTGCGGTTTCAACAGGCAGTGCGGCGGGCCACATTCCGGCTACGATAAGTGCGATGAGCACGAAGCCAGCGATCCAGCGCCACCCTTTGCGGCGGCGTTGATGATTGTCCCCGGCGGTCGGGTCGAAAGGTGCTTCGGCAGGTTCTGACATTAAAAATTAAGTCGGTATTAAAAAGAGCGAACTATTCGGTGGCTTTCAAGGCGCCGACCAAATCGAGCTGGTTGAGTTTGCGGCACGCGATCAACGCAGAGACCGTGGTCGCGAGCGTAATGACCAACGCGGCGTAGGCGTAGTTCGAGGCAGATAAAATTAGCGGGAGGCGGACGGTTTCGGTATTGATGCTCTGGATCAAAAGCGACGCCATGCCGGAGCCAATCCACAAACCCAACGGAAGAGCAATGGCAGCCAGCACGACGAGTTCACCGACCAATACGCTGCCGACATCGCCCTGGCTAAAACCGAGCACGCGCAACGTGGCGAGTTCGCGAGCGCGTTCCGACAAAGCGATCCGCGCGCTGTTATAAACGATGCCAAACGCAACGACGGTCGCGAAGCTGGAGTAGATCACTTGGATCAACCCGATACTCTCCGCGGTGGTCTTGCGAAAACTTTGCCGCATGGCGTCTTTGATCACGACACCCGAAGCCTGCGGGGTTGCTTTGAGTTCTTTTAGGAACGTTTCCCATTGGCCTCCCGCGACGCTGATAAACACGCCGGTGATGCGATCACCTTCACCGAGTAAACGGTTGAGGGCGTCCAGTTCCATAAACGATGCGATGCCGGCAAAGTCCTGTGAAAATCCACCAATCGGAACAGTGAGTGAGCGACGTTTTCCCTGCAGCACATTGATGGTGGCAAGATCGCCGGGGCGCACCTCCAATGTCGCGCCGAGGGCCTCCGAAATAATGAGTCCGTTTTGCTCCAACTTAAGCGGTCGGCCATCACCGCCAATCACGCGATTTAAGTCCGCGTCTTTCACTACCCCGTGTAGAGCTAAACGCCGTGAACGGAGACCTGCGACCATTTCGATCGGAACCGTGCGGAAGGGTTCGGTTAACACTACACCGGGCAATTGCGAGAAGTCATGCGCTGCGCGCAGGGGGCCTGGCTCTACTAAAGAAACCGTCACAGTCTGCCGTTGCACGATATCCCATTGGAAGTCGAGAATATGACGGATTCCATCGCGGAAAGCATTGGGAATGATGAGGATACCAGTCGCCATGGCCAATGCAATCGTAGTGAAGATCGCCTGCCATGGTTTTCGCTCCACATTGCGTAGTGCCATGCGCAGCGACACCGTCAGCCATTTGGCTAATCCCAAACGTTCCGCGATTGCCGGTCGAAAACTTGCCGGAGGTTCCGGCCGCATAGCTTGGGCAGGCGAAAGCCTGACGACCTTGCGCACGGCTCCCGCAACGCCAATGAGTGCCGCCGCAGAACTCGCAATTAAGGCGCCCAAGATGGCGCTGGAAGCGGGCACGAATTCGAGGCGAGGAAAACGGAAAAATAGGTGATACATATCCACCAACTTTAACCCGAAAATGAAACCACCCGCGGTTCCGAGTCCGGTGCCCACGACGACGATTACCAAGGCGAACTTAATGTAGTGCCAAGCGATGGTCGCGTTTCTAAAACCGAACGCCTTGAGGATGGCGATCTGTTCGCGCTGCAAGGCGATTTGGCGACTCATAACGGAGTGAGTCATGAACGCGGCGACACTCAGAAAAACAAGCGGGAAGCCAAAAGACAGTCCTTCCAAAACGCGGATCTCATCGTCGACTCGAATATTGGAAGGATGTTCGGATCGTCCAAATGCACCCAATCCACCATACGGTTTTAGGATGCGATCTACGTCGGCAATGACCTCGGGTTCGGACGCGCCGGGAGCGAGTGAAAGAGCGAGCGTATTGAACGCACCTTCCAGATTAAACGCTTCGGCGAGCTCCTGTTCGCGCATCCAAAAAATACCGAATGTTTTGTTGTCGGGCAGGGCACTGCCGGGGCGTGCTTCGAAGACGTAGTGCGGTGCGAGGACGATGCCCGCAACGCGTAGCTCGAGCCGGCGGCCGTTGAGGATCGCAGCAATGGGGTCGCCGGGGTTAAGGGCATTCGCGTCTGCGAAAGCTTCGCTGACCAAAACCTCCAATCGGCTGGCGCCTTCGAGTAGGTTGCCGCGACGCAGGTAGAGTTGGTTGAGTAAGGCGGGCCGACGATCGGGCACCGCATTGATTAGTCCGGAAGCAGGCTCTAGCAACTCTGGCAAATCCAAGGTTACGCTCACTTCGATGCCTGTTTCTACGGCGGCCACGCCAGGAACCGCGGCGAGTTTTTCCCGGGCACTTTCGGGTGCGCGCTTCAGGTTGGCGAAGACTTCGGCGAAGTGGTGTTTTTCGTAATAACCGTCGCGGGCTTGATTGAGCGAACGAATTAAACTCCGCGTCATAATCATCATGGCCAAGCCGCAAGCCATGACCAACGCCACCGCGAACGCCTGTGATTTGAGCGCCTTGAGATCACGCAGAAGCTTGAGATCGAGCAGATCCATCAGTGACTCCAAATGGAGAAAATAGGTAGGGCGTGCTCGCCGAGCGCGCCTTGGGGGTGGCGAAACGTTTCCGGCACGCACGGCGAGCACGCCCTACCTGAGCCTTCTTGTATTGATAAAATAACTACGATATTCACCACGCGAGTTCCCCGACAGGCCGCGGATTGTTGTTTACCCGCGCGAGCTCCAATCGACCATCGGACATGGTGAACACGCGGTCAGCCATTTCGGCGAGAATGGCGTTGTGGGTGATGACTACAGTGAGGGTGCCGATCTCGCGATTGATGCGTTGGATGGCCTTCAACACGAGAACGCCAGTCTTCACGTCGAGAGCGCCGGTGGGTTCGTCGCAGAGAAGAAGCTCCGGCCGCTTCGCAATGGCGCGAGCGATGGCGACGCGTTGTTGTTCACCGCCAGAGAGCTGGGCGGGAAAGTGATTCGCGCGATCAGTCAGATTTACCAAGTCGAGGGCATCATCGGCCGACATGGGATCACGTGTGACCTCGGTTATCAGGCCGATATTTTCGCTGGCGGTGAGGCTGGCGATGAGGTTGTAGAATTGAAAAACGAACCCTACCACATCCCGACGATAGGCGGTGAGCCCTGCTTCGTCAGCCTTGCTCACATCCCAACCACGGTAGTGCAGGGAGCCCCCGGTGGGGTTGTCGAGACCACCGATGAGATTGAGTAAGGTGGATTTACCTGAACCCGATGCGCCTAGGAGCACCACCAATTCCCCTTTCGGCAAATCGAGATCGACTCCTCGAAGGGCATGCACGGCGGCGTTGCCAGAGCCATAGGTCTTCGCCAAATCACGAGCAACCACCAGGGATGGTGCGGAGGAAGAGAGTTCTGACGTAGCCATGGACGGACATTCCACTCATACGAACCGTGGTCGCAAGTGCCACGCCTCATTTGCTGGTATTCAAAAGCCGATGTGATCGGCCTTGATTTGCTTCCTACTCGTAGTCCGCGCCGGTGAGGCTGTGGAGGACGGAGAATTGCCAGTGCTGGAGTTTGGCTTTCAGGGCCTCGGTTTTTGCTGGGTAGCGCGTGGCCAGATTCACGGATTCGGTGAAGTCGTCCGCCAAGGAAAAGAGTTCGGTGCCGGCGATGTTATCGCCGTCGATCACGAGTTTATAGCCGTCATAAACAACGGCGCGCGGGCCATTGAAATCGGTGGCGTTGATCGTCTCATGCTTTTGATTACGGAAGGTGCGGGTGTATTTTCCCGCCATCATTTTGATTAGCGGGGTGGTGCCTTCTTGCAACAAGGGCTCGATGTAGGGTTCAGGGTGATTCTCTACTTCATTCGAAGTGTCGTATTGCCAGAAGAAGATCGGTCTTTCACGCGCCGGCATGTCGTGCGTGAGGAGGGAAACGAAGCTCTCGCCATCGATGGGTCGAACGGGGAGTGGCTGTCCGACGAGGTCAGCGAGCGTGGGCAAAAAGTCACTGGTAACGGTGGGTAAACCAGACGCACGAGGTCGCTTGATTTTTGCGGGCCATTCGACGACGCCGGGAACACGGATGCCGCCATCATACACACTGCCTTTTAATTCGCGAAACGGATTGGTTGCGCCGTCACCGCTGAGCGGAACGCCGTTGTCACCGCAGTAGAGCACAATAGTATTTTTACGCAGTCCGGCGGTTTTTAGATGGTCGCGAAGTTTCCCAATAGCGCGATCCATGGCCGTGATTTCCGCGTAGCGTTCGCGGAGAACATCACGTAAGGGTCGGCTCGTGGGCTGGCCGGTTTCCGTGCTGGTGAGATCCACAGTCTGCTCGGCGTATTCGGCGGGCAGATCGTCGTACAGCGCGAGGTCCTCGGGTAATCCCATGTAGGGTTCGTGCGGCGAACCGAACCAGACGACCGCCATGAAAGGTTGGTCTGATTTTTGGGCGCGTCCGATGAAGCTGATGGTCTCATCAATCACCACCTCGGAGCTTTCGCCGGGATATTTTTGAGGTCCGCCTCCATTGCGTACGAGCACCGGGTCGAGCTCGAAAAAATTGTCGTGGGACAACCACTCATCGAAACCCATTGCGCCGGGACTGGTGGGGGAGTTTTGGTGCACGGGACCGACATGCCACTTGCCGAAATGGCCCGTCCGGTAACCGGCTTTTTTCATGATATGTCCGATGGAAATCTCCTCCGGACGCATGGACCAATTGGGCGAAAACGTGCCAAAACGGTTGGGGTGGCGTCCGGTGAGAAAACTGCCCCGGGTGGGGGAGCAGGAGGGGTGTCCGGAATAGAACCGATCCAGGCGCAGCCCGGTCGCAGCCATCTCGTCCAAGACCGGAGTTTTCAAATGTGGGTGACCGTTGTAGGCGACCTCATCCCAACCGTGGTCGTCGCCCATCATCAGGATGATGTTGGGTTGATCAGCGGCGATGGTCGCTGATTGGACGGCGATGATAGTAGCGAAGATTAAGCAGTTTTTAAATACCGAGTTCATGGGGGTAATGAGGGCAGGGATTTTGTCTACGCGTGCATCACTTGACCACCGTCGATGTTGATCGTTTGGCCGGTGATGTTGCGCGCGTGTTCCGACGCGAGGTAGGTCGCCATGGTGGCAAATTCCGGTGGAGTTTGCCAGCGCCCCAACGGAGAGGTGGTTTTGATCTTCGCTTCGGACCAGGTGGCATAATCCTGTCGTTGCTCGGCAGATAAAAGATCTTGGCCGGCGGCCCATACCGATTCGTTGAGTTCGGTTTTCACCATTCCGGGAGAGAGGGCGTTGGCGCGGACGTTGAACGGCGCGCAGTCTTTGGCGATGACCTGCATGAAATTGATCAAGCCGGCCTTGGCTACACTGTAGGGCGGGTCGGTGGGTGATCCGATCTGGCCAGCGACCGATACCAAAAAGAGCAGTGATCCACACCCGCGTTGGGTGAGTTGGGGGGGGGCGAAAGCATGAGCGACATTGACGGCGCCCATGAGGTTAATATCGAGCGTTTGCTGCCAATCGGCTGGGTCGAGATTCTAAAATGGAAATCCGAATTTGCCGGATCCTGCTCCGACCGAAAATACGACGTGACCGGTTTCGGGGTGAGCAGCGGAGCGTCAGCCGACCGGTCAAACCCGGCAATGCTGCATCCTTCGGATTCAAATTGATCGGCGATTGCTCGGCTAATGCCCTGTGCCGCACCAAAGACTACAGCATTTCGACCGGTTAGGTTTAAGTCCATGATAACGCGGTTAAGGAACCAGCACGAGCTACGGGGTGGGGGCGGCTTCCGGCTCCGGCTCGATCGGCGGAGGCTTGGGTTTGGGAATCGAAATTTTGGAGATGTCAAAACTGGGTTTTGGGGCCTTGGGCGCAAAGCTCGGTATCGCCGGGGCTGTCACCTGGGGTTTGATCGTGGGAGCTGTGGGAGCGGCGACGGTTGGAGCCAAGTCTGGCTCATCTTCGAGCGCGTTAGTGCCGCGAGCGATTTCGGTTTTGATACCGTCGATTCGCTTCTCGGCTCGGGTGATGTGACCGGGGTAGCGCTTGAGACGGGTTTTTACCTGTTCGACTGATCCGGGGTCGGTGCCGCGTTCGGCGGCGAGCATGAGCCAGGCGAGGCCTTCGGAGTAGTCACGTTTCATGCCGCGACCGCTCACTAACATCGCGCCTACATTGTAGGTCGCGGCAGGTGAACCGAGGTAAGCGGCGCGCTGGTAATAGTCGAACGCGAGCTTGCGGTTTACGGTCTGGCCAAGGAGGCCCTCGTGGTAGGATTTACCGACTCGAAAAACGGCCTCAGCGTGGTCGTTGAGAGCCGCTTTTTGGTAGAAGAGGAAGGCCTTGGCTTCGTCCTGTTTAACTTGGTCGCCGACTTCGAGAAGCTGGGCGTATTGGAAGCAGGCGTGTGGGTTGCCGTCCTCGGCCGCTTTGACGAGTTGCTTGGTGGTTTTCCAGGTGGGCCCGCTATCGTCGATGCCGACGAAAACGGGAGGGGCCATGATGACGTCGTCCTGCGCGTGGGTAGACGCAACGGGGAGGTCGAGGCTGGCGACCAAGTAGAGAGCCACCCAAGCGGGTGATTTAGAATACGAGGAGTTCTTAGGCTTTGGCTTTAGCGGCATCATCCTTGGGCGCGTCGGCTTTGTCGTCGGTTCCGTTTACCGCCGCATATACCTTGTCCATGATTTCCGTGCCAAGTTCCGGTTTTTCTCGGATGGTCGCCTTCGCGGCGTCGCGGCCTTGGCCGATGAGGTCACCGTTGTAGGAAATCCAGGCGCCACGTTTTTCGAGGACCTTGTGCTCGAGGCCGAGGTCGATGACCGAGCCACTGGC
>ERZ1048068.2307-NODE-2307-length-13603-cov-4.536832_pt1 | contig 13603 bp, 13 predicted proteins | sample MGYA00383098_ERZ1048068 | MGnify/ENA primary metagenome ERZ1048068 (study PRJEB29581, sample SAMEA5548368) | metagenome | biome: marine; feature: coastal; material: water | depth 1 m | study: Short-term variability in the microbial, nano- and picoplankton... | reverse complement strand
GATGACAAAATCATCAGGGACTTCTTGCTGTAACATCATCCACTGCATACGCACATAATCTTTAGCGTGTCCCCAATCGCGCAGGGCATCCATATTTCCTAGTTAGAGACAGCCCTCAAGCCCGTGTGCGATATTAGAGAGAGCGCGAGTGATCTTACGCGTCACAAAGGTCTCACCACGGCGTGGTGATTCATGATTAAAAAGAATACCATTGCAGGCATATATACCGTAAGACTCACGATAATTTACAGTAATCCAGTAGGCATACATCTTCGCCGCCGCATAAGGAGAACGGGGGTAGAATGGAGTCGTCTCCTTCTGGGGAATTTCTTGAACCTCACCGTAAAGTTCTGAAGTCGAAGCTTGGTAAAATTTAGTTTTTTTCTCTAGGCCCAAAAAGCGAATCGCCTCCAAAAGGCGCAGCGTGCCGATTGCATCGACATCAGCCGTATACTCAGGAGATTCAAAAGAAACTGCCACGTGTGACTGTGCTCCAAGATTGTAGACCTCATCAGGCTGTATCTCACTGATGATACGGGTCAGATTAGAAGTATCCGTCAGATCTCCGTAGTGGAGATGAAAACGGCTATTTTCAACATGAGGATCTTCGTAGATGTGATCAATTCGTGCGGTATTTAGTGAGGATGCTCGACGTTTAATACCGTGAACTTCGTAACCTTTCTCTAAAAGGAATTCTGCAAGGTAAGACCCATCCTGTCCGGTGATTCCAGTAATCAGTGCTCTTTTCATTAGTGTTATTTCGAATTATTAAAAGCTTTAGTTAGCTCATCGCAATCATCTGAAATAAAGAATGAGATCCGGCTAGTAGTCGAGACGTTTCCACCGACACAAAAATGAACGTACATCCTTGATTAAAAAATCACTGCCTCGTCAGGCCGCCGGATCTGCGTGCGGAACCAAGTACCCTGTTTCTTTATCAGGTGTAGGGTATTTTGAACAATCAAAGGCAACAATTCATCGCGTTTCAGCTCACCATCGAGAAAGGCAATCGTCTCACGGTAACCGATGGCCGATGCTGCGCTGGGGTTCCCTTTAAGGCCTTGCACGAGCAAACCTTCGACCTCTGCGGTCAATCCAGCCTCAAGCATAAGCTCCGCTCGGCGCGCAACGCGCTGCTTTAAATTCTCCTTATCGCGCTCCAACAAAATGTAGTGTTTCACACAATCAGCAAAAGGTTCCGGGCGCGCGGCGAATTCAGCCTGTAAAGTCGGTAAATCTTTGCCCGAGGCAATACAGCGTTCGAGTGCGCGCGAGACTCTACGTGGATTTTTGACATCTAAGTTTCCTGTGCCTTGAACACTGCGCCCGCGTAACTCGCCTAACAAACCTTCCAGTCCATCCGCTTCGTAGAGCGCCGTAACCCTCGCACGTATCGCATCGCTCACCTTGACCATATCGATCACGGGTGCAAAGAAGCTCTTTAAATAAAATCCACTGCCTCCCGCAACAACAACAGATTTGCCACGCGCAAAAATCTCTGTTACCGCTAACTCAGCATCGCGAACATAGGCCACGATATCGTAAGGCTTATTGACCGAATTGAGGTCAATCAAATGGTGCGGAATCCTCGCCTGCTCTTCGCGCGATGGCTTTGCGGTGCCGATATCCATTCCCTTATAAATAAGCGACGCATCACAGGAAACAATCTCCGCGTCGTGTGCCTCCGCATAGTTGAGCGCGTAATCTGTTTTGCCGACCGCAGTCGCCCCAGTAATGATATGTAGTTTTTGTTCCATTTGTGTAAGGCAAATATAAAGCCATATTTATAAGCGAAAGTCACGGACACTTGGCAACCTATGAAAATCTGCATCGCCACTTACCATCCAGCTTACTCGCGACGGGAGGTCTAGTCGACTTAAACACACTTGCGGCGTGAGTCATGTATGCACACCTTTAATTTAAAGATGAACCCATCAATCCGACTCTGGCAATGGCCGAACATACTGGCGGTTGATACCGCCTTAATCGCGATACTTTGGCAACTGAGCTTGGCAAGAGCTCTGAATACCGAGATCGGCTGGGCGGCATCTGCCGTATTGGGGCTCTCAGTCTGGCTGACCTATGTCGCGGATCGGTTGTTTGATGTGAGGTCGCGGGAAAAGGTGGCACTCTTTTCGCTAAGGCATCAGTTCGCAAAGCAATACCACCAATCAATTTGGTATCTCTGGTTGGTCCTACTAGCGATAAATCTACTTCTGGCAACGCAACTCACGGTGCTACAACTCAAGAACGGTTTTCTACTCCTGATATTTTGCCTACTTTACACGGCATCCAATCAAAAGCTCTCGAGACACTTCTTCCCTAAAGAGATCTGTGTGGCTTTGATCTATACGGGCGGCGTAATGATATTTATTCCAGCAGCTTACCCGCTTAGTTTCTTCGGAGTATTCGCTTTGTTATGCCTGCTCAATTGCCTGATGATCGGAGCGAAAGAAAAAGTGATTGACGCTAAGATGCGAGTACACTCAGTCGCACCTTTAGTAGCGGAGCGCTGGCTGGCACCGCTCGCTTTATTCGGCGCAGGGCTGGCAGTTTGGCGAGGTGGCGAATTGTGGCTCGGGCTGGCAATTAACTTTGCGCTACTCGGGCTACTGTATAGTCTGAGGAATCGAATCAGCATCGAAGCTTTTCGTGTATTAGTGGATGCTACCTTAGTCTTGGGCGCGCTGTATGCTCTTGGTTTTACTGGGAGCGTTGGCTAGATACCACTCATGACGAGCAAGTAGCTTGTGGAATGAGTGCGACTGACTAGCGTCCGCGACGAATATCAGAGCCCTTAAACTGAACACGTACACGGAAAATAAGCTTAATCCGGGTCTTGATCTTGAAGGTTTTGGGATCGATTGAGTCAGGGATTTCTTCGCGGTGCAGATCGACAATGGCGTGGTAACCTCGCTCGGAAAAAATATCGATCAACATGGCGAGCGCATCCGGATCATGGAGGGCGGAGTCCTCGGTATTGATCACGGCTGATCCAGAAATGGCATGGCGCTCAATGATCGGCATAAAGTCGCTCATTACTAGAGCGACGACCCTCTCAAAGAGAGGCTCCTGGCGTTCAACATAGGCATCGAGTCGGTCGACAAGATCCTGACGGGCGTGCTTCGATATAGTAGCAGCTACGGGAATGCTGGAGATGCGATCGTAGGTGCCCTCGTCGAGTTCAAGCGAACCTTGGTAACGCAGTTCATCATCAATGCGCTGACGAACGGCTTCGATTGTACCGTGTGCATTAATAAAGTGGTAGAAGAAGATCTCGCGCAGATCTTTGAGCGCGCCGTAGGTCTTCTCCTTGAAAGTACGATAGCGGTTGAGCGCCGCCTCAGGATCAAGGTCGGTCGGACGCAGTTCTTCAATTTCACCGACGCCGGACTCTAGGACTTCCTCGTTGTGCGCCTGCGCTTCGACTCCGCGGTTCATCTGGCGCTTTACGCTCTCCTTCTTATCGATGAATAGCACCACAATATGAAAATGAGGCTTCTTAAAATGCTCGGAATAGAGGGTCTCTTTGAATTTATTACGCAGCTCGATCAGCTTTTGATACAAGAGCTTAACGCACTCAACCTGCACTTTAGTGCGCGGGAAACCATCGACGACTGCACCGGTCTTATAGACGGTATCGAGAAGCTTACGTAGCATGATCTCGATGACTTCACGGTCGCCCACTAGCATCCCGGCGTCTTTCATCTTTTGCGCTTCAGGGCTCTTAAGCAAGCCACTGACCACGAGCGGTGGTGCTGTGAGGTCGCGATACTGCATGATGAAGTCAGTATTGGTACCCTTACCCGCACCAGGCGCACCGTTGAGCCAGAAAATCTCTTTTGGGAAGCGGAGGTTTTCCTCGCCAAGTTCATCCTCCAGGCTCGCCCAGACAGAGTTGAAAATGATGTGCGCGTCCTTGACCTCAAGGTCTTGGACTTTGCTGTCAGTAGGTTTGATTTTGTTGGAGGCCTGATCTGAAGCCATTTTTATATATTTAGGTGAGTGGTGACTAGTTGAGCTTAGAAGTGTCGGAATCCACAAGTGAGATCAAGCCCCTTTAGGAGTTTCGACCCGTGGCGCGCGTTTACTGACTAGTTTTTGCGCGCGTGGGCGGCAAATACGTTCGGTCGCGCTCTCAAAGTCCTCCTCACCACTTAAGATATCGATTTCAAGGCGTAGATAATAAACGGGCACGCTCGCTTTGATATCATCAAATAAGCGGACTGCGTCCTTCTCAGTCGTTACGATCATATCTAATTCGACTTTACCGGCCTTACGGTAGAGGCGCTTGATCTCGTAACGAGTAAATCGGTGGTGATCCAAGAAACGCTGATTATAACAGATTTCGGCACCGAAATCACCTAACATTTTTTCAAAGCTTTCCGGCGAAGCAATGCCGCTAAAAGCTCCGATCCTGGCCCCTCTAAGCGCTTCTAGCGATAGGCGATCGCCTGTATCGACAGATTGGAGATATTGCGGCTTGTGCGCGCATTCAATTATTTCGGCTTTCGGGTTATTCTCACGAATGAGCTCAAGTAGTGCTTCATCACGGGTGCCGTCAGATTTAGTCAGAAAGATATAGCTGGCACGTGATAGATGCTTAATCGGCTCGCGCAGTATGCCGCGCGGGAGTAGATGCTGATTACCGAAAGGATTCGTTTTGTCGACAAGCAGGAGATTAAGCCTGCCCTTTAGCGGCAAATATTGGAAGCCGTCGTCTAGAATAAGGGTATCGCAGCCGAACTTGCGAATAGCAAAAGAACCTGCTTTGACCCGATTTTTATCGCAGAGCACAACAACGCCTGGAAGGTTTTGTGCGAGCATATAGGGTTCGTCACCGGCCACTTCGGAGTCAAGCAGAACGGTCTTACCATTGCTCACGATCTTGGGCGGCGCTTCTTCACCGTGGGTCAGCATTCGCCAGAGTTTTTTCGGCAACGGTTCTTTTTTACTCTTATAACCGCGACTGAGAATGGCGACTTTACGTCCACGCTCAGACAAGGTCCGGGCAAATTTCTCAACCACAGGAGTTTTACCCGTGCCACCAACCGTGAGGTTGCCGACAACGACGACCATGCAACCTAGAGGCTTACTCCGAAGGATCCTATGCTCGTAGAGATACCAACGCAGTCGCACGAGAGCGTTAAATATAAAAGATAGTCCATAAAGGAAGCTTGCCAGCACTTCAGCCGCACGCCCGTGCCGGCGATCGTAGATTACATCGGTGGTAAAAAGAGCGAAATCATCCGCCATGCGAGCAAGCTTATAGCGTAATCTGCGTAGTGAAGACATAGGTTAGAAAACTTAGAATTTAAGTAAAAAGCGATGCTCAAAAACCAGAAAGAGGGTTGACGCCAGATTTAATCAACGCTTTCTCTCGAAAAAACAGCATGCTCCCCTGCTCTCGGGTAGCTACCCCGCAACTACTTTCTATGAAATATCTAATCATCGCTGAGAAACCCTCTGTCGCGACCGACCTCTCCAAGGCTCTGAGCAAAGAACTTGGGAAATTTGCCAAAAAGGGCAAATCGCGCGATGCGACCTATTTTGAAAGTGAACGAGCTTCCATCACATCTGCCGTCGGCCACCTTGTCGAGCTGAAGATGCCCACTGGTCCTAATGGCAAAAATCTGCCTTGGAACTTTAACGTGCTACCTGCCATTCCCGAAAAGTTTGAGCTCCAGCCAATTGAACAAAGCGCCGGCCGCCTCAAACACGTCCTAGGCCTTGCTAAGAAAAAAGAGTTTGACGTCATCATCAACGCTTGTGATGCCGGCCGAGAGGGTGAGCTGATTTTCCAGTACATAATGGACATCGGTAAGATCAAAAAGCCAGTCAAACGCCTCTGGATGCAATCGATGACTACGGGCTCGATTCAAGAAGCTTGGCAATCGCTTCGCGAGGGCGAGCAAATGTCTAACCTTGCCGACGCCGCTAAATGCCGTTCCGAGTCCGACTGGCTCGTCGGTCTCAACTCGACCCGTGCCCTCACCTGCTTCCGTTCTCGCCACGGTGGATTCAACATCACTGCCGCAGGGCGCGTGCAGACGCCCACACTCGCCATCCTCGCCAAACGCGAGCGCGAGATCCAAGTATTCAAGCCTGAAGAGTACTGGGAAATCCACGCTGACTTTGCGGTGGCTAAGGGCAACTACCCCGGCAAATGGATCGACCTAGACTGGAAGAAAAAACCCGAGCAGTCACACGGCCGAGCAGAACGCCTCTGGGATAAGGAAAAAGCCGTCACCATTCGCGAGCGCTGCGTCGGCAAAGAAGGCAAGGTAAGCGAAGAGAAAAAACCGACCAAGCAAATCGCGCCGCAGCTTTACGATCTCACCACCCTCCAGCGTGAGGCCCCCTTTACCGCAAAAAACACCCTCGGCCTAGCTCAAGCACTTTATGAGCGCCACAAGATGCTCACCTACCCGCGGACAGACTCCCGCTATTTACCCGAGGACTACATGAGCAAAGTGCACGAGACCATGCGCGACCTCGCCAATTCAGGTCACTCAATTGCGAAATGGGCAGCCAACGCGATTGAAGAAGACCGCGTCAAGTTCAACAAGCGTATCTTTAATAACGCCAAAGTCTCCGATCACTTTGCTATCATTCCAACTGGGCGCGTCGTGAAGCTCAACGAGCAAGAATCAAAACTCTACGACATGGTAGTCAAACGCTTCATCGCAGTCTTCTTTCCACATGCTGAATTTGAAGTCACCAAACGACTCACGACAATCAATCATGGCGCGGAAAAAGATACCTTCCTGACCAACGGTAAGACCCTAACTAACCCAGGGTGGTTGGCTGTCTATGGACGCGTAGCAGGTGTCGCCGCAGGTAAGGACGAACTAGTCGGCGTCGGTGAAGGTGAAACTGCGCGTATTCCCGACCTACCAATCCTACGCGAAATTGAAGAAGGTGAGGAGCTCCCCGCCCCAGTTCGGGTCGAGGATAAGTCGACCAAACCATCTGCCCGCTACACTGAGTCCACACTCCTCGCCGCCATGGAAGGTGCGGGAAAACTGATCGACGATGATGAATTGCGCGAAGCTATGTCCGAACGCGGTCTCGGTACTCCCGCTACTCGAGCGGCCACGATTGAAGGTCTCCTTCGCCAGAAATACATCGCCCGCGAAGGTCGTGATCTCAACGTCTCCGGTAAAGGCCTCCGCTTGATCGAGCTCTGTGAAGAAATGGATATCAAAGCACTCAGCTCACCCTCCATGACGGGTGACTGGGAGGCCCAACTCAACAAGATGGAAAAGGGTGAGATCCGCCGCGAAGTCTTCATGCAAGGGATCAACCAATTCACCGAAGATGTGGTCGAGAAAGCACGCTCGCACATGCAAATGCTCGTCAACCGCGTCTTCCCCGACCTGGAATGCCCATGCCCCGCCTGCGGCGCCGCCCGACTCAAACAAACTGATGCCACTTACGAATGCCGCGAAGAAGCGTGTGACTTCCGTGTATCGAAGCACATCGCTGGTCGCCGACTCAGCGACGACGAGGCAAAAGAACTGATCACCACAAGGCAACTTCCTGAACTTGGAGGCTTCGTCTCTCGCTTCAACAAACCTTTCAGTGCAGCACTCAAGCTTGCTCAATCGGTTTCCAAGACTGGAAAAATAGGCAAATGGAAGACTGAATTCGTCTTTGATGGTGATGAGCCCACCCTCGCTGAAGACTTGAAGGACGACCAAATCATCAAGACCTTTACCATGCAAAACGGTGCCGATGCAAAACTCTACGAAACGGAAAAAGCTTATCATCTGCCTGCCTTAAAAACAAATGACTCGCCCGAAGGTTTCCGTCTCGGCAAGACGATCTTGCAAAAAGAGCTTCAACCCGACGAGGTGGAAAAACTCTTCACCGAAGGTAAGACCGCACTACTCGACGGCTTCGTTTCCAAACGTACCAAGCGCCCCTTCAAAGCCCACCTCACACTCGACTTCGACAACGGAAAGATCGGCTTCGAATTTGCCCCACGTCCAGTTAAGAAGGCAGTGAAAAAGGCTTCTAAGTAACCATTATAAAGTGGTTCCCACGTCCGCTACAGACTACTAGAAATTGCGGTAGATTCGCTAATTAAAACCAAATAGCTTTTTAATCGCGGCAATCGTTCCAGACGTAATCTTCGGACTGGGGTCACTGACATTCAAGACACGATGGCAGCTTTGCGATTCCAGTAAACTAGGATGGTAGGCGATTATCTTCACATCACCCGCTTGGCCCGTGAGCTTATCTTCAGCAAATCGCGGCGTCCACTCCTTTGGAACCCCATATTGGGTAAAGGCGATGTCCCATGCCACGACAGTCTTACCCGCAAAAGACTCAGTCAGTAGAGCAGGATAATTGCGAACAAAGTCAGGCACTTGATTACTAAAAACTCGAATACGTGTCGCAACTGGCAGACGACGAAGGTGCTCTCGTAAATCACTTACCTGACCGCTACGAATATTTTGATAAAAGGCCAGTGGATCAACACTCACTAGGTTCATACCGTTCCATATACTGTGACGATTCTTACTATCAAATTTTTGATCTGTGTACCATTTTTCAAAGTCGTCTGTCAGACGGAAGCCGATCTCAAAGTGGACGTGAGCCCGACTACGCGGAATCGTATAAGTGGCGGAACGCCCCATAATGCCGAGCACCGAGCCCGACTCGACACGTGCGCCAGGCATGATAGCATCGCCCACGCTGGCGAGGTGTGCGTAGAGCGTGTGATAAGCGGGAGTTTCTTGATCGTGTTCGATCACTACGTAGCGCCCGTAAGTACTATAGCCAGGATTGCGGCTAGCATGAACGATCCGGCCAGGTAGTACGGCATAGACAGGGTCAGCGGCCTCTCCGCGACCATCGCGCTTAATCGGATACAAGTCGAGCCCTTCGTGGAAACGACTACCACCGTTACGCACGCACCCGAACAAGCCAGACTCAACACGCCCAGAAACGGTAGGCTGGACATAAGCCTCGACTGGTTTGCCATTTTGAAAGGCAGGGTTCGGCGTCGGCCAGATTAAACTAGCATCAAGTAGAAATGGCACAAACAGGACAGGAAGCAGGCGAAAGAATCTCGGCATCTTCATTTTCCGTAGCTTAGGTGAGCAGTGAATCCTTGGCGCCTACTTATTTTTCTGCAGCTCTACGATGGTATCCTTGATATCGAGCACAAGCTGACCGAGTTCCTCATCGTCGATCTCGACAAATGTGTAGAAGTTACCATCTTGTATCGCGCCATCAATTCGGCGAGCACCGATCGCATTTCCGTTAACCATAAAAACAATACGGTTACCCATATTAGAGACGGAGATACGATAAAGATCACGCGAACCTTGGCCTCCAGTCTGGACTAACAATGCAATTCCCATATCAACTTTGACCATCTCTACGTTTTGAATGTCGAATTCGTTCACAACGGGATCCCCCTCAATGTTGATCGTCGTCCTACTGACTGGAAGCATGACTGTCTCTCCCGTGGGTGTACCGTAATTGACACCACGTGTCTCGACCATAAGGCGTGGCACACTAAGATTTTCAAGTTCCTCTTTCTTGCAAGCGACTAAAAGGACGAGGCTAGTAAGAAGCATGAGATAAGATAGGGCAATTCGGGGCATAGCTCGTATTTGGTTCAACGATTAAAGGATAATATCACCAATAGTGTCTTCGATTTTAAGCATCAACTCCGTAGATATATCCACAATTGGTACTTGTATCGTCTGCTTAGTTTTGACATGCAGATAATTCTGTTCGCCAGTAGACTTACGGTCTCCAATGGCTCGTATTACTCGCTTACGTTCAAGCATAAGGGAAAGAAGGTGCTTAAGTATATCTGACTCTTCTTTATTATTAGGTGATTCATTTTCAAAGAGTGAAAAGAAAAAGTCTTCTGCGGAGGCCATCGTCTCGCTCACACTGGCACTCACATCGTCGGGATCTTTAACCATGCGTGCCCATCGTCCGAGGACTTCGCCCGGCAGCTCAAAAGCCTCAACTTCGTCTGGCCGTAGGTCAGCTCGACCTAGCTCGCCAGCTTCTTCGCCCTTAAAAATGAGGCAGGCGACTCGGTCGCCTGAGTTAAAGGCTTCACCACTGAGAGTCGATTTATGTGCGATTGTTTTGATTTGCCATTCCATAATTGGATAAAAGATAAGCTGAAAGACTGCGGTCCATGTGCCCCATGGCAACCATAACTCTTGGACGAAATCGAAGGTTAGTACAATGACAATCCTTCGAATTATTCTTGCGGCTAGAGGACAGTGCTAAACTGTCTGCGTCTTTCACCCACCACTACCATGCCAAGAACTATCGCTATCGGAGACGTCCACGGCTGTGCCGACGAATTCGAAGAATTACTTAAAAGGCTCGAACTGAAGCCCAACGACCGAGTTATCCAAGTCGGAGACTTAGTGAACCGTGGCCCCGATAGCCACCGAGTGATCGAACTCGCACGCGAATATCAGGTAGAGGCGATTATCGGAAACCACGAGCTACGCCTTCTCAGTGTACGGAAAAAGAACAAGCCTAGCCTGCTCAAGCACGATGACCGAGCCACCGTCGAACAACTCACCGAAGACGACTGGAAGTATCTCGAGGCGATGCCAAAATTTCTCTACGATGCGCAAATCGATACAGTAATCGTGCATGGCGGTTTCCTGCCAAATAAGCCATGGCAGACACAAGGCAGCGACCTGATCACCAACATCCAAGTTATCGATAAAAAAGGCAAAGCCGCCAAGCGCTCCGATGCGCCCGACGCTGCTCCTTGGGCAGACTCCTGGGATGGCAGTCCCTTCGTTGTTTACGGCCATACCCCGCGTCCGATTGTACTTGAGCGTAAAGGATCGATTGGGATCGATACCGGATGCGTCTATGGAGGCCACCTTACAGCCTACACCATCGAAGACAAATCCCTCGTCCAGGTCCGCGCACACAAGGCTTACGCGCATAGCAAACGCCTGCCAAATCCAGTTTAAGTAAACATTCGCTATTCTACAGTCTAGCAGTTCTAAATAGCGCAATAGACTCTGTCATTTCTATCCGCATTTCGCAATTCTACACCTTTCAGCTTTTTCCAAATGTCCAATCCATCCAAGCACCTCGGGCTTTTACTTATCGATTTTCAAGACGTCTTTCTCAAAGCGATTCCAGATAGGGAACGATTGCTAAAGCGTAGCGCCTTCGCCCTAAAAGCGGCCGAGCTACTTGGCGTATCTGTCGCCGTGACGGAGCAAGTGCCCGAAAAAATGGGTGCGACGACCCAAGCACTAAGTAGCTCTTGGGACGTCAATACACCCGTTTTCGACAAGAACGCTTTCTCCGCATTCGATGCCGCAGGCCTGCATCGATGGATCGAAAGCAATCAGATCGATCACTTGCTTCTTGCGGGTATCGAAACCTCTATCTGTATCTATCAAACCGCACTCCAAGCCCTCGGCGCGGATATCGGTGTCACTCTATTGAGCGACTGCATCAGTGAACGCCGCCTTGAAGACCGTGCCCCCGTGTTGGAACAATTACTTTCCATGGACGCACACATCCTACCTAGCGAAACGATTTTTTATAGTCTACTTGGGAGCGCCGAACATCCACAGTTCCCTGAATTTAATGAGCTGGTAAAGGAGGCGTAATAGCGATCGTAAGAACTAGCGCCCCTACTGCCCCATGCGGAACGGTAGACTAAATTGATGAGGCTGACCTGTCGGAGTCGGCCCTGCCGAGGAAGCGCTACGGAAAGCGGCCAGAATAGATTGGTCGAAGGCATTGTTACCCGAGCTACGACGCAGTCTTACATTTGTGATACGCCCAGATGATGACACATCGAAGACGACTTCAGCGAAGAGGCGCACGCCAGCCAGTTGTGCAGGCTTCACCCACGCAGCGTCGATGCGCGAGCGTAGGCGAGAGCTGTAACCAGCGAGCGCGGACATCTGCTGAGGCGAAAGTTGCGGGCTAGGCCTAGTCGATGAAGAACTTCGCGGGATAATCAATTTGGGCACGTCGATCTGATGCACACTGATGTCTGGGCTTGGTGCAACAGGGCGCGGTTTGGGCTTATCCTTGGGGTGCTCTTTGGTGAAATCTCGGTAATCTATGATCTGCGGCTTGGGCGGCGGCTTTTCTTTAGGGCGCGGTGTCGGCACCGGCGGCTTGGGGATATTGACTTTCGGCACCGGCGGTAACTTAACTGGAGTTTGCTCCACAGGCGGTTGTGGTGCCGCTTGCTGCGATTGACTCTCCTCGCTCGGCGGATCGACCATCTCGAAGACATGTGGCTTTTCCTTTGGTTTAAATGCTTGGACGATCGTCACTAGAAACAAAGCCAGTAAGACCACTAGGTGAAGGATCACCGACGTCCAGAAGGGTTGGTCTTTAGGGATTTTCATTTAAGTCGCACAAGCTTCAAGCTTATGATAGTAACAACACAGATAGGAACCCCATAGCTACCATTTCCTTACTCTACTTTAGTGTCTAAACTAATCTTGGAGAGCTTACGCTGCTTAATCATATCCACGACGGTGATGACGTTTTGGTAAGGCAGCTTGGCATCGGCACGAATACTCAGCACGGGTGGCGCGGGATCCATCGCCATGGTGTCGAGCAGGTCAGCGAGTTGCTGCTCCGAGACCTGACCTTCGCCCCAGTAGTAAGCACCCTCTCGGTCGATGGAGATCGATTGAAAATCTTCGCGGTCTTCAGCCTGCGTTTTGGCGGCTTCGGCAGGCAGGTTCAACTCGACCGTCTGCTCCAGCAGTGGCGTGGTGATCATAAAGATAATCAACAAAGCAAAGGCTAAGTCGATCAAGGGAGTGACGTTAATCTCGGTTAAGGCAGAGAGCCGGTCTTTACGATGGAATTTACGAGCCACAGATCGAATAGTGAAGAGTGAGTGGTGGATTAGCCGTGTGCAGCTGCTTGGGCTTCGAGCTCGATGCGATCGGCGGCGGTGCTAGCAAAGTTCTCTAGCTCGACCACTGCGATCTTGGTATTTTGCAGGAGATAGTTGTAGCCGAAGACCGATGGAATGGCGACGACGAGGCCAGCGACAGTAGTGAGCAAAGCCCCCGACACCCCAGGGGCGAGGCTTTGAAGACTAGCGGAACCGGCACCAGCCATTCCACCAAATGCATCCATTACGCCCCAGACAGTGCCAAGTAGGCCAAGAAAGGGTGCCCCCGTTACGATCGAGCCGAGGACCACCATCTTCGATTCGTAGCGGATAATCTGTTCGGCTACACTGCGCTGTAGTGCGTTTTCGACGTGTCCCATGCGGAGCGTCGCGCGGTGTGGGTCGTTGCCACTGAGGTCGCCACCGTATCGGTGAAAAGCTTCCAAGGCTTCACGAACTATATTGTAATAGGGGCCAGCCCCTTTACCCGGACGCTCTGGATCGAGCGCGATCAGGTGCGACTCTTTGGACAAGAGGCGTTCGTAGCGTTGGTTTTGTGAGCGCAGCTTTGATAGGTCGTGGTATTTACCAAGCATGACCGTCCAGGCGACGATACTAAAGAGAGCTAGGATAAAGATAACGACTTTACCCGCAAAATTCGACTGCGCGAAGTAAGTGAGGACATTCGCGCCTGAAGCGGCTTGGATGAGG
>ERZ1048068.2306-NODE-2306-length-13609-cov-4.129187_pt1 | contig 13609 bp, 11 predicted proteins | sample MGYA00383098_ERZ1048068 | MGnify/ENA primary metagenome ERZ1048068 (study PRJEB29581, sample SAMEA5548368) | metagenome | biome: marine; feature: coastal; material: water | depth 1 m | study: Short-term variability in the microbial, nano- and picoplankton... | reverse complement strand
CAGCACGGCACAGTTAGATTCAAGCGCGGCGGTGAGTACACCGAGTAGAGTGCCGTCACCTCCGATGGAGCAGCAGAGGTCTTGACCAGCGAGAGCTTCGGCTTGGAGCGGGTAATCGCTGCAGATCGTGGTCTGGACTCCTTCGCGGTCGGCTAGGCTAGCCAGGCAACGGGCGGCTTTTTCGGCTCCGGGCTTGGTCGTATTGACCGCAAAGGTGATGGTCTTGATTGCTTGCATGGTTGAAATGAATCCGCCAAGCGAAGGTTCTCAGCTTGGGTGTTAGTTTGGCGGAGTTTTTGGAAAGCCTCTAGAGTAGCTGAATAGCTAGTCTTTTGGCAAGTATGGGTTACTCAGAGCGGTTATCTTGCTTTTGCTCTCTTGTAAGGGATTAAGCGAACAAGCGCTCAATGTCTTTTTTGCCGAGGATCTTGATGCCGCCGCGTGGGATATTTTTTAAAATAATACTACCGATCTGGTGACGGACGAGTTTTTTAACGAAGTAGCGGTTGGCTTCGAAGAGGCGACGCACTTCGCGCTTCTTACCGTGGTGGAGGTGGACTTCAAGACGACGTTGGTAGCCTTCACCGGCTTGCGGTGCTGGAATGACTTTTTCAGCTTTAAGAAAATCGCCTTCGTATTCAGTGCCCGACAGGAGTTTTGGGATGTCGGCTTTGTTGAAATCACGGTGTAGAACGACACGGTAGCGCTTGACTACTTGATTACTGGGGTGCGTGAGACGATGGGCCAAGTCGCCATCGTTGGTTATGACGAGTAGGCCTTCACTATCTTTATCGAGGCGTCCTGCACAAAAAAGGCGCTGGCGCTTTAGATCGGGCGGCAGGAGGTCGAATACCGTGCGATCCGCGTGAGGATCGGAATTTGTGCATAGCGTGCCCTTCGGCTTGTTCATGATGAGCGTGATCGAGCGCTCTTCCTTTCGTAGGATCGGTTTGTTGTTGACGAAAATTGCGTCATCCAAAGTTGCTTTATCGCCAAGCTGGGCAATTTTTCCATTCACGCGAACATTGCCATCTTCAATAATACGTTCGGCCTCGCGGCGTGAGCAAATGCCTGCATTGGCGATGAGCTTTTGTATGCGCTGTGATTCTTGTTCGGACATTGCACTTACTAGAGTCTTGAGAAGACGTACATGTCAATGTTGCTCGGTGGTAACATTGGGCTTGCGCCAAAGTAACGAAATGTCGGAAACTTTGTCTACATGAGTGAAAACACCGAGAAAAGAATCGCCCTAGTAACTGGTGCCGGTCGTGGCATCGGCAAAAGCATCGCGGAGCTACTCGCGAGCAAAGGGCATCACGTAATTTGTATCAGCCGTTCGGCGAGTTCTTGCGGCGGGGTGGCCGAGGCGATTAATGCTGGCGGCGGTTCAGCCGAATCGCTGGCTCTTGACGTAGCCGACAAGGCTGCCGTCAAGGAGACCTGCGAGGCCCTTCTTGAAAAGCATACTAATATCGACATCCTTGTTAACAATGCTGGCATCACCCGCGATGGACTGCTCTTTCGCATGAGCGACGATGACTGGGATGCGGTGATCGACACTAATCTTTCAAGCTGCTTTAGCTTTATCAAGCACCTCGCCCGCCCGATGACTCGTAAGCGCTGGGGCCGTATTATTAACATGGCCTCCGTCATCGGTCTCACTGGCAATGCTGGCCAAGCTAATTATGCTGCCGCGAAGGCCGGCATGATCGGCCTGACCAAGAGCTTAGCCAAGGAGTTTGCCGCACGCAACGTCACGGTAAACGCAGTCGCACCAGGCTTCATTGCAACTGATATGACCGCCGAGCTAAACGAAAAGACGCAAGAGGCGATCGTCGGCGTGATCCCCATGAAGCGTATGGGTGAATCTAAGGACATCGCAGCCATTAGTGCATTTCTCGCTTCGGAAGATGCTGGCTACATTACCGGTCAAGTTTTTACAGTTGACGGTGGTATGGTCATGTGATGCCAAATGTAATCAACTTTAACTAAACCAATAAATAGAAAATTATGTCAGACCTAACAATTGAACAACGTGTAAAGACAATCATCGTAGACCAGCTCAACGTAAATGAAGAGCAAGTCACAGCTGAAGCATCCTTTTTGGATGACCTGGGTGCCGACTCCCTCGATACGGTCGAGCTTATCATGGCTTTCGAAGAAGAGTTTAGTGATGAAATCGACGGTGAAATTCCTGAAGCCGACGCTGAAAAGCTTCAAAATGTTGGAGATGTTATTAAATACATCACAGAAAAGGCAGGATAAGAAAATTCTACTTTCAAACTGACAATTAAGCCGCTTAAATGCGGCTTAATTTTTTTATAAGTATCATTATGAGTGAAGCAATTGAGAGACAACGCGTCGTCATAACAGGCATCGGCACCGTGACTAGTTACGGTGACGGCATCGAAGCCTTATGGGATAACCTCCTTGGAGGTAAGAGCGGCATCGATTCGGTAAAATCATTCGATACCACCGACTATCCATCAAAAGTTGGCTCGGAGTGCTTGCACTTTGATGCGGCCCAATACATGGATCCGAAAGAAGCGCGCCGCAACGACCGTTATACGCAATTTGCCGTGGCTGCCTCCCGACTTGCTTTGAAAGACGCCGGTATCGAGGATACTTCGACGCTCGAAGCCGACCGATTTGGCGTTCTCATTGGTTCCGGTATTGGTGGAATGATAACGATTCAGACGCAGAGCCGCAAGCTTTACGAAGGCGGCCCACGTCGCGTTTCTCCGTTTATGATTCCCTCGCTGATTGCAAACATTGCTAGTGGTGTTGTTGCCATCGAGGTAGGCGCCCGTGGACCTAACTTCGGTATTGTCAGCGCTTGCGCATCTGGAACTCATAGCATTGGCGAAGCTTTCCACATGCTCCGTGACGGAGAGTCCGACATTATGCTAGCAGGGGGTAGTGAGGCCGCCATTACCGAACTCGGCTATGCCGGATTTTGTTCAATGAAGGCTATGAGTACGAGTTACAACGACGATCCCACTACTGCCAGTCGCCCCTTTGAAAAAGGCCGCGATGGCTTCATTATGGGTGAAGGCTCTGGTGTGCTCGTAATGGAAACGCTCGAACATGCCAAAGCGCGCGGCGCGAACATCATCTGTGAAATTGCTGGCTACAGCGCGACTTGCGACGCATATCATATTACCTCGCCCGACCCCGAGGGTAAAGCCCTCGGTGCAGCCATGTTAAATGTGGTCAATGAAGCTGGTATCACGCCAGAGGACGTCAGTTACATCAACGCTCACGGCACATCGACTCCTTACAACGACAAATTTGAAACCAGCGCGATCAAGAAGGCCTACGGTGACCACGCTTACAAAGTAGCGATCTCTTCTACCAAGGGTATGACAGGTCACCTACTTGGTGCTGCCGGTGGTATCGAATCGGCAGTCTGTGCGCTTTCCATCCGCGATGGTAAAATGCCGCCCACAATTAACTACAACGAGCCTGATCCTGATTGTGATCTAGACTATGTGCCTAATGAAATGCGCGAGGCCGAAGTCAATGTGGCAATTTGTAACAATCTCGGTTTCGGCGGGCACAATGCGACTCTACTTTATAAAAAGCTAGTTTAGCGTTTTCTTCGCATTATTATAGAAAAAGTCTGATGGATTTTCGTCTGGCTTTTTACTGGCAGTAATGAGTATGGAGCTTGTGTGAAAGATGAGCGAACTTCCCTTGTCGGAAATCTTGTCGGCTTGCAACTTACTTAGACTTAGTCAGTTTTACTTTCTCTTATGACTGAAGATTCCACTACACCCAAGCCGCGACTCGCTGTAATTGACTACGGTATGGGAAATTTGCGCAGTGTTGTGCGTGCTTGGGAGCATATTGGAGCAAATGCTTTTCTCGTTTCTGACCCCAGTCAGATTGCCAACGCTGATGCCCTGATTTTTCCAGGACAGGGCTCAATAGTAGACACCATGCGCTTACTCGAATCGACTGGTTTTGACAACATGATCCGGGACCGGATCGCCGCTGACCGACCATTCTTTGGAATTTGCCTAGGTCTGCAAGCGCTCTTCGAACACTCGGAGGAGGGCGATACCGCTGCACTAGGCATCTTCAAAGGTTCGGTCAAACGCTTCCACTTTAATTTTGGGGATCCCTCGCGCAAGATCCCTCACATGGGTTGGAATTCAATTACTTTCGACTCAGGGGTGTTAATGACCGACGGACTCACCTCTGGCCAAGATCAGTTCTACTTCGTGCACAGCTATCACATCGTGCCGCAGGATCCCTCATTAGCACTCTTTCACACCGACTACGGAGGGCAGTTTGTCTCTGGCATCCGTTACGGTAATTGTTACGCGACTCAGTTTCACCCTGAAAAAAGTCAGGCAAAAGGATTGCATCTATACCGAAATTTTTTGAGATCGCTTTAGCGTTACAGGCGTAAGCACCAAAGCACAACGATCACTACCATGGAAAACACAACAGGCACTATCCGACTTGGAAATGAAAATTTCGAGTTCCCTATCATTGAAGGAACCGAGGGCGAGAAGGCTCTAGACACTCGGACATTGCGCGGCAAGAGCGGTTGCATTACCTTCGATGAAGGCTATGGCAACACCGGTTCTTGTATGAGTGACATCACGTTCATTAACGGCGAAAAGGGCATACTGCGGCATCGGGGATATGCCATCGAAGAGCTCGCGGAACATTCCTCCTTTCTGGAGACGGCCATGCTCGTAATCTATGGCTCACTACCGCAAAAGGCTTGCCTTGGCGCATTTCGCAAACAAGTGCGCGAGAGTGCTTCAATTCACACCGGAATGCATAGCCACTTCGATGGCTTCCCCAACAGCGCTCATCCAATGGCGATTCTTTCTTCTATGCTTAACTCACTCGGTGCCTATTATCCCGAGATGTCGTCTAACAATCGTGAGCAAGACTTAGCACATTTTGACGAGACCGCTGCGCTCCTTATTTCCAAAGTTCGCACGATAGCAGCCATGACCTATCGCATGAAAATGGGCTTACCTTTTGTGCATCCAGCAGACAAGCGCTATACTGATAACTTTCTTCACATGATGTTCTCAGAGCCCTATTCTGATTATGACGACAAACATGGTGCGGGCAAGGCGCTCGATCTCTTCCTCATGCTACACGCTGATCACGAGCAAAATTGTTCTACTTCCACCGTGCGCATGGTCGCATCGGGTGGCGCTAATCTTTTTGCATCTGTCTCTGCGGGTGTCTGTGCGCTTTGGGGACCCTCACATGGCGGTGCCAATATGGCCGTGATCAAGATGTTAGAAGAGATTCACGCCGCGGGCGACGACGGCTCAAAATTCATAGAAGCCGCGAAGAGGGGTGAAGCCAAGCTCATGGGCTTTGGTCACCGCGTTTACAAGAACTACGACCCACGTGCTAAAATCCTTGGTAAGAGCGCGGAAGGCATACTTGCCAGTATCGGCATGAAAGACCCGCTTCTCGATATTGCGCGAAAACTTGAGCGAGCCGCACTTGAAGATGATTATTTTGTTACCCGTAAACTCTACCCGAATGTCGATTTTTACAGTGGTATTATCCTCAAAGCGATCGGCATACCAGTCGAGATGTTCACCGTGATGTTCGCCATTGGTCGTATGCCTGGGTGGATTGCTAACTGGAAAGAGATTGCCGAGAATCCCAAGAGCCGCATACACCGCCCACGTCAAATTTACACGGGTGAGACACAGCGCGAGTATGTCCAGTTAGTAGATCGTTGATCGCTTTGAGCCGTGCCTATACGGGTTTTTTATTATAAACCCACATGCTCGATAAAAGATACTAATTTTAACGGCGCTGTTTGTGTTTTTCAGCAAATTGTCGACGGCGTGCGAGCTCGCGCATATCAATCGCAGGGTCGTCATCTTCAAAAATTTCTTGGCCGATGATTTGCTCGATTACGTCTTCCATCGTGATGACGCCAGACATTGAACCGAATTCATCCACTGCTATTGCGAGTTGCTGGTTATATTTGAGGAATGTCTGCAAGGCATCTGATGCCGCCGCATTGTCGGGGACAAATATTGCCTCATTAGCCAACTCTTTAATTAGAACATTACCTCGGTCGTCAGCTAGCGCGGTAAGGAGATCTCTACGTCGCACGATTCCCGATATGTTTTCGGTCTGCTCCTCATAAATTGGAATACGGGCAAAGGGGATGTCCTTGTGTTTCTTGAGAAGTGAGGTGATGGTTTCTTGCCCGTCAAATACTTGCACGACAGTGCGTGGAGTCATGATTTCACTGACTAGCAGCTCGTCTAGGTTGAGCGCGTTGTTAATCATATCGCGTTCGTTCGTAGTCAGCGTGCCTTCTTTCGCGCTTTTTTCCGCTAAGAGCAGAATTTCTTCGTCACTTTCCGTAAGTTTATTGGATGGGCGTAGCGTGCAGCGTACGACGATTCCTAAAACCCGTGAGATCGGCGCCATGAAGGCACAAATCCAGATTAGTGGAAAAATTAGAATGGGCTGTAGGTTAGGGCGGTAAAGCACTCCCACATTCTTCGGGATGATCTCAGAAAAGAATAGGATCGAAAGCGCCATCACAGAAGAGACCTTAAGTAAGACATTACTGTCTGCAGGCCAGATTTGTACAGCAAGTCCACCTACCATGGTGGCGCCTAAGGTGTTAGCGATTGTGTTTAAACTCAGAATTGCCGAGCTCGTCTCTTCCAGTCCCAGCTTGTATTTTTCCAGCTTTTCTCCTCGGCCTGGGTAGGACTTCTTTAATCCTTCGATTTCTGCAGTCGTTGTACTCAGAATCATGGCTTCCAACACGGAGCAGAGTGCAGAGATCCCAATGGTGAAGGCAATTGCAAAAATAAATGCTAAAGTCATTTTTTGTGTGCTCCCTGAACCATGTCGTGATGACATGTGCTAGCTGAAATGGGCACTGATATAGTGCTTTGATGGCGGCCTAGTTCCTAGTTTCAAGCACTATTTTTATAGGAACCTGCTCACTCTTGAGAATCAAGCATCTACCTTTTCTAAAGACTTGACCAGATTTGACGATGCAAGATAAGTTAGGTTGCTCGTATCTTGTCTCGTAAAATTCCATGAAAATCTCTTCATATATCACTTTCGCACTAATTAATCTCAGCGCTCTTCTTCTATTTGGTTGCGCCTCTTTTGAGCGTGGAGTTCCACAAAAAGTCATCGTAATTTCCCTTCCCACAGAAGCGAGTGTTTACGTCAATGGTGATGCAGTTGGTATCACACCTATGGAGATGTCATTACCTCGTAAACTCACTCATGAGATTCGACTCGAAAAGCATGGTTTCAACCCAGCAGTCAAATACTTCGCACCAGTTCCTAATGATGAAGCCCATAACTTCATCCGCTTTGGTCTGAAGGAAGATCTCGGCTATTATGTTGATCTTGAACCTGGCACCATGAAAGCAGATTTGAAGAGCGAACTCGTGCCAAGTTCTACGGGGGCAGATCCTTTTGAGCGTATGGCAAAACAAGCCCTCGAAGCTGATCGCCGCTTAGAAGCAGGCGAGATTACTGCGCTTGATCACAAGTATATTGTCGAGCAAATCATCGAATTCTTTGAGTCCAAATTTTAGTATTTATACCGTAGCAGTACATTTACACTGAATGAGCCAAATACCCGAAGCACTTCTTTACACTAAGGATCACGAGTGGATTCAGCTCCACCAAGATGGCACGGCTACTGTTGGCATTACTGATTACGCGCAGGAGAGTCTGGGCGATATAACATTTGTCGAGTTTCCATTGGCGGGGGAGTCTTTTAAGACTGGAGACACTTTCGGTGTCGTCGAATCAGTCAAAGCCGCATCGGATCTCTACATGCCGCTAGATGCTGTAGTCCTAGAGGTTAATGACGAGGTAGATGCCGAACCGGAACTACTGAACGGCGACCCTTATCAAAAGGGATGGCTCTTAAAGATCAGTCTGACCGATGCCTCTCAAGTAGAATCACTGCTCAAAGCAGATGCCTACGCTGGGATCATTTAGTAAGCTTGATTAATAGCTAAGTGATCCGCGAGCGCCGCGAATGTGTCGTTTACTTGTTTTAATATGTCATCATCATACAAGAGCGGAACATCGAATTGGTCAGTTGAGGATTCGGAGAATTACTATGGTCTTAAGCGGTGGGGTGGCGGTCATTTCTCGATTAATTCCAAAGGTTTTATGCAAGTGCATCCATTGCGTGATCAGCGATGTATTTGTATCCAAGATATCGTCAAAGAAGCTGCTCAGAAGGGGCTGAAGCCGCCACTCACCATACGCATTCAAGACCTCTTACACACGCGTGTGATCGATTTGAACGAACTTTTCCGTGAAGCGATAAAAGACGAAAACTACGCAGGTCGCTATCGCGGTGTTTTCCCAATCAAGGTCAACCAATTGCGCGAAGTGGTCGAAGAGATACAAGATGCGGGTAAGCCCTTTCATTATGGTCTAGAATGTGGTAGTAAGCCAGAGTTGATGCTTGCGCTTGCCATGCACAAAGACCCCAAAGCTTTAATTATTTGTAACGGTTATAAAGACGACCAATTTATCCGCCTCGCGCTCCAAGGGTTGCGTCTGGGCAAAGAGATCTACCTTGTGGTCGAGCAACTCAGCGAAGTGCCACGAATCATCCAGATATCAAAGCTGCTCGGGGTCATCCCACGCATTGGTTTTCGGATTAAGCTCGCCACGATGGGCGAGGGCAAGTGGGCGAGCTCTTCGGGTGAGGATGCAAAGTTTGGCCTTACCAGTCCCGAGATTATTGATGCGGCCAAGCGCCTCAAGCGCGCCGGGTTGACTGATAGCTTACGCCTCATTCATTTCCACATCGGTTCACAGGTGCCCAATATTCAGACCATAAAAAAAGCGACAGTAGAAGCCGCACGCTTCTACTGTGAGATCAAAAAAATGGGCTTCCCCATGGAGTTGATGGATGTGGGTGGGGGGCTCGGTATCGACTATGACGGTTCCCGCAGTAATTACGAAAGCTCTATGAATTATACGATGCGTGAGTATGCGCGAGATGTGGTTTATAATATTAAAACTGTCTGCCAAGATTCAGGAATCGAAGTGCCAGATATTGTGACCGAAAGTGGGCGTGCGGTCGTTGCTCCGCACTCAATTTTGATTACCGAGGTCTGCGATCGAATTTCTAAAACTGCCGTTCCGCCCAAGGCCACACCCAAAAGAAGAAAAGTTAATCCAGTCCTGCGAGACCTGCAGGCAATTCTGGATAATACGCACAACTCCTCGCCTCTAGAGCGTTACCACGACGCTCAACAAAAAAAGGAAGAAGCCAATAGTCTCTTCAGCCTTGGCTACATCGACCTCGCCGAACGCGCGCAGAGCGACTCTCTCTACTGGGCGATCTGCCAGCAGCTCTGCGATCAAACCAAGAAAAGCGCTTATACTCCAGAAGAACTGGAAAATCTGCCTCGGATGATGGCGGAGCAATACGTCTGTAACTTTTCTATCTTTCAATCGCTGATCGACCATTGGGCGTGCGAGCAGCTCTTTCCGATCGCACCGATACAACGCCTCAATGAGCCTCCAAATGTGGATGCCACACTCGTCGATATAACCTGCGACAGTGAGGGCAAAGTCTCCAGTTTTACCGACGTCGAAGATATCCGCCACACCATCCGTTTGCACGAGTTGAAATTCAGAGAGCCTTACTATCTTGGCGTGTTTTTAGTCGGTGCTTATCAGGATATAATGGGTGATTTGCATAACTTGTTTGGGCGCGTGAACGAAGTCCACGTCTTCCTTGAAGACGACGAAGAAGACGGCTTTTACATAGAGGATAGCATCAAAGGTTTCACTGTAGACGACGTCATTGGCTTCACGCAATACGACGGTCACATACTCACCCGCCGCATGAAGAAGCTTATAGACCGTGCTACCAAAGACGACCAGATTAAGCCTCGCGAAGGCACTCGCATACTCGACGAATACGCCGAACTATTGCGTGGTCATACCTATTTGGCCACGTAAAGCTAGACTAGAGTCTTGCCATTATGTGGCCACGCTTTCCAAGCTATGCTCCGCCTGGATGTTTGCGCCACCTACGCTTCACTTCGTTGAAAAGACTATGTCAAAAAAGCACAGCTCGATCCGCTTGCAAGGTTTCGATCATTCAGTTAAGTTCTCAATTCGATGCCCGACACTCCACATATTATAAATTGGCCAAAAGCAGCGCTTACCCTCCAGCAAGGCTTAGAAAAAGATGTCATCGAGTCTTCAGTCTTGGAGCACCTACACCGGGCCGAACATGTCCTAGTAGCTTGTTCGGGCGGGGCAGACTCAGTCTTTCTGCTCTGCTTGCTCGTGGCGCGGGCTCAAGAAATTGGCCTTCAGCTCCACGTCGCGCACTATAATCATCGATGGCGTGGGGAAGAGTCTGATAACGATGCTGATTTCGTAGAATCGCTGGCGGCTTCGTTCAATCTTCCGTTTTTAAGCGATACGCGCCCTGAAAAAGAGGCCGCATTCACCGAGACCACTGCGCGTGCGTTGCGTATCGATTTTTTGCGTAGAGCCGCCCACCTACAACATTGCGATTATATTATATTTGGGCATCAGCTTGACGACATTCTCGAAACGCAGCTTCAGCGTATTGCTCGTGGCTGCGCTTCAGATGGGCTTGCTGCCCCGCGACCTGTTGCACTTTTTGACAAACAACCGAACCACCTTCGGCCACTTTTGGATCTTAGGGCAGGGGATATCCGTAGGGCACTTGAAGCTAGCAAAATTCCTTGGTGTGAAGACCGCTCAAACGAGGATACGAGCATTGCGCGTAATTCCCTACGCCGGCAGATTATTCCCGACCTAGGAGATGCCTTGGGCCGAGAACCAGCCGTTGGTGCGGCTCGCAGTCGACGTTTATTGGAGGAGGATGCCGTTGCGCTTGATCTGCTCGCTCGCCAATATTTGCCCGCTGCCTATACCCACGCTCCTACCCTTGACCGCCTTAAGTTAAATGCTGTGCCGGCTGCGCTCTTGCGCCGTGCGCTAGTCGAGTGGTTGAGCGGTCATGGTTTACTAAGCTCTTTGGGTGCGGCAGCGATGGATCAATTGATTGAAAGCCTGCGTGCTGAGCGTGAGCAGAACCGGATGAGTGCCGGTTCACATTATATCTTAATAGATGCCGACACGCTCAGCTTTGAGCATCAGGACGCTTCTGATAAATTACTTGAGCTACAGCCTGCTATTTTGGGTATTGGCGAAGCTCTATTTCTGTCGACTGGCGCTTTCATTGAGGCTGAGGCATTGGAGCTGACCGATACTTTGCGCCAGCAGATCCTCTCGGGTAAAGTAGACCCACTATGCGAAGCCATCGTCGCTGATCCCGAAGAGTATTCACTCGCCGTGCGCCCTTGGCAGCCTGGCGATCGCTTTCGTCCATTGGGCGCACCCGGTGGAAAAAAGCTCAAAGATTGCTTTATCGACTGCCGCATTCCACAAGCGGAACGAAAAACGCTACCACTTGTCTTAAATACCTCACAAGAAGTCATCTGGGTGCCAGGCTTTCCTCCTGCCGAAAGCTGTAAAATCTGCCCTTCAACGAAGAGGGCTCTTAGGTTGACTTACCTAACAAGAAAACCACTTTGACCCATTCATGTCATCAGAGAACAACAAGTCCAATAAGAACGATTCCGGTAGTAACGGCTCACCACAGCGCTTCCAGCCCAAGGTGCTGCTGGTCTATCTCGTTATCGTAGCCGCAATTTTAACTATCTGGTTCGCCAATCCTGGCGCTGGAAGTAATGTCAAACAGCTCACTATCAGCGAGCTCGTCGAAGCGGTCAAAGATGGCCAAATCGCCGAAGATGATGGCGTCATGGAGCCAGAGCCATCTTACGGCCGTGATGGCTACATTATCAGTGGTGAGATGACAAATCCTGGCTTGTCTAATGTGGTCGATGGCCTTGAGTCCGCTTCCGAGGTCCCCGCGAAAATCCGTTTCTCTGCCCGTGGTCGCTTGACTGAAAATGACTTTCTGCTTGTTCGAGAGGTACTCACCGAGAAGCGTTCAACCACAGGCTTCCAGGATGTAATCATCAGTTTTCTTCCATTTTTGCTCATCATTGGTCTGCTCTATTTCCTTTTTGTGCGTCAGCTCAAGAGTGCCGGCAAGGGCGCGATGAGCTTTGGCAAAAGCAAAGCCAAGATGCTCACCCGTGAGAAAGACTCGACTACCTTCAAAGATGTTGCGGGTTGCGACGAAGCGAAGGAAGAGGTTTCTGAGGTAGTCGATTTCCTTAAAGATCCTAAGAAATTTCAACGCATTGGCGGCAAGATTCCTAAAGGAGTGCTCATGGTGGGTCCTCCGGGCACGGGTAAGACACTTCTTGCCAAAGCAGTCGCCGGCGAGGCCGAGGTGCCCTTCTTTTCAATCAGTGGTTCCGACTTCGTTGAAATGTTTGTCGGTGTCGGCGCGGCCCGCGTTCGCGATATGTTTGAGCAAGGCCGCAAGAACGCGCCCTGCATTGTCTTCATTGATGAGATTGATGCTGTCGGTAGACAGCGTGGTTCCGGTGTTGGTGGGGGTAATGACGAGCGCGAGCAAACGCTCAACTCCCTCCTAGTTGAGATGGATGGCTTTGATGGCAACGAAGGTGTCATCATCATCGCAGCGACCAATCGGCCCGACGTCTTGGATAATGCGCTCTTGCGCCCGGGTCGTTTCGACCGCCAAGTCACTATAGATTTGCCTGACCTCAATGGGCGTCACGAGATCCTGCTCGTCCACGCCAAAAAGATCGCCCTCGCTGAAGAAGTAAACCTTGAATACGTCGCTCGTAACACACCTGGCTTTTCTGGTGCCGACCTCGCCAATCTCTTGAATGAAGGTGCGCTCATCGCAGCTCGCTTTAATAAGAAGGCCGTTGAAATGAACGATATCGATGAAGCCCGAGACAAGATCTCCTTTGGTCGCGAACGCCGCAAGTTGATGGACGATGAAGATCGCAAGATCATCGCCTTCCACGAAGCCGGGCACGCACTGATTAAAGGCGTCCTCGATGACGGCCACATGCCCGTGCACAAGGTCACTATTATTCCGCGCGGTCAGAGCCTTGGTTCGACTATGTTCATGCCGAAAAAGGACACGCTCAATCATTCCAAGCGCCGCCTGATTGACGACATTTGCTGCACCCTCGGGGGGCGCGCTGCAGAAGAGATCGTGCTCGGCGACATCACGAGTGGTGCCTCAGGCGATATTCAAATGGCCAGCAGAACCGCTCGTCACATGGTTTGTGATTGGGGTATGTCGGAACTCGGTATGGTCGCTCTTGGACAAAGCCAAAGCGGGGGCTACCTCGGCCACGGCGCCGTGACAGCAAAAAATTACAGTGAAGAAACTGCGCAGAAGATCGACGTCATCATACGCGACATGATCCAAGATCAATATAGCCGTGCCCTTGAAATATTAAACGATAAGCGCAACGCGCTTGATGTCATTGCTGAGTCCTTACTTGAACACGAAACGATCGATGGTAAGCATGTACTCGAAATTATCAAACACGGTGAAATGCGTTCACCTATCATCAAGCGTGTGATCTCCGTCGAAGAGCTTGATGAGGACGAAGAGGAGGGCGAAGTGCCTAAGAAGCCCGCCAAT
>ERZ1048068.2305-NODE-2305-length-13609-cov-5.205327_pt1 | contig 13609 bp, 12 predicted proteins | sample MGYA00383098_ERZ1048068 | MGnify/ENA primary metagenome ERZ1048068 (study PRJEB29581, sample SAMEA5548368) | metagenome | biome: marine; feature: coastal; material: water | depth 1 m | study: Short-term variability in the microbial, nano- and picoplankton... | reverse complement strand
GATGTAGTTCGTTGACAAGCATTGCGATTCCATCCTCCGTCACCAGCATCGGAGATTGTGCTTTCTATGGATGTAGTTCGTTGACAAGCATTGCGATTCCATCCTCCGTCACCAGCATCGGAGATTGTGCTTTCTATGGATGTAGTTCGTTGACAACTTTGTTCGCCAAACCCATCTACGGAACCGACACTACTACCACCGCTGAAAATATCAGTTATGAAGGTGCAACCCCGAACACGCTCGCCATCATCACGGCTTTTAACAATGTCGACCAGTTTACGGCAGTCACCAAAATCTGGGCACCCGACGCTGTCATCGCAGAATTGAAAGGTCCTTACAAAGCTTACAACACCTTTGCCGATATCCCTAGACCGCTTAGAGCTGCACCCGACGCTACAACGTGGGCGGGTGTGCAACTGTGGATGTGGTGGCTCCCACCGTCCTCATTTTCAGCCGGCAGCGACGACACACGTACATCCTGTAAATCACGCACCTTTACAATTTGGTACACAATGTTGTCAGCGTACAAATCCAGTGAAGTGATGGAAATCCTACCAGATTTAGAACCAGAATTGTGGGAACTCATCTTTACGTTCTTGAGGCACGATCACCAACCTAGATAATAATAATAATATTTTAACAGAAGATAATAATAAAAAAAATAAAAAACATTAAAATAATTAATAGTATTTTTTTATAAATACTATTAAATAGGAAAATTAGTAATGTTTGTAAAGTTTGTCATATTGGTTAAATTCGTAATGTCAAAAGCAGATAATTTGTTTGGTGCGTAATATCCAAAACTGAAAAGTGCCGCAGATAATAATCCAGTAAATGGTAATGTAATTAACCAACTAAAAAGAATTCCTTTTACTAAGTCCCATTTAATGTTTTTCGTTCCACCACCCAATCCACAACCAAGAACACTACCTACTTGACAATGTGTTGTTGATACGGGTATTTCAGCACGACTAGCAATAATAACGGTAAGTGCAGCTGATAATTCAATAATAAATCCCCGACTAGGTGTAATCTTTGTTAATTCACGACCAATTCTATCAATAATTTTGTATCCCCAAGTCGCTAAACCAATCACAATTCCTACACCTCCAATTGCCAAAATCCAAATAGGAACATTTTGTTTGTCAGCAATAGAACTATATTGATAAATATGATAAATTGTCGCCAATGGAGCAATAGCGTTCGCAACATCATTAGAACCGTGTGCGAATGATGAAAAACACGCTGTAATAATTTGTATCCATGAACATAATTCATCAGTATCTTTATCTATTTTATGAGCGTTATCGTGTAATTTTTCAATTGTATCTTCTTTATATTGATATTCTAATGATTTACTATATTTTTTTGATAATTTAATATTTTCTTGAATGTCTTTTGTATCATCATATTTGAAATCTTTACTGATTGTATTTGTATTTGTATTTGTATTTGTATGTTCTGACATTTGATATTCTAATTGAATAGCGTTGCTATAACTTGTTGTTCTTACTCCTAATATATCTTCATCAAATACGGATTCTTGTTGTGTTGGATTTACATTATTGTTTTGTTGTAGTTCTGTATTATCTTTTAATTCTTCTATTTCTTGGATATCTTGTTTCTTTTTAATTTGTTTTTTTACATATGGAACATAAAGAAATTGTGCGGTAAGTGCTGTTCCAATTGAAATACCTAATGAAATCAAAAAGCATTTCCAAAAGGGCATTTCGTCTAAATCTAATTGTGGCGAACCTTTGTAAATAATGAAGAGTGAATTAATAAAGAATGTAATGAATGTTAATATAGGGAATAATACTAATGTTTTATTAAATGAATTTTCTCTCTTAAAAACAAAATGGTTCAATAATGAATATGTGATTAATGAAAAAATACCAGCAATAAGAGGTGATAATACCCAAGATAGGACAATTAAACCAATTTTACGCCATACAATCATATCTGCACCACCATATGCGAGAGAGAAACCAACAATCGCACCAATGATAGAATGAGTAGTTGAAACTGGGTATTTAAAATAAGTCGCAATAGTGAGCCAAATTGCTGAAGATAAATCCGCACATAACATACCAAACATTAACGCACCTGGATTATTTTCAAAAATACTTATTTCTACAATCTTTTTCCGAACAGTATCAGTTACGTGAGAACCCATTAGAACTGCACCTCCAAATTCAAAAATGGCCGCAATAACAACTGCTTGTCTTAATGTTAGAACTTTTGCTCCAACAGAAGTAGCAAATGAATTCGCACAATCGTTTGCTCCAATCCCCCAAGCATTGTATAGAGCAAATACTACACCAAAACCTAATATCCAGGGATACATTTTTTAATTAAATGTATTTCGTAAATGAGTTAAATGCGAATTATAAGTTAATTATAATTATGTAAAAAAATCTTATGTTTTAAAAGTATTTGAATTTAATTATTATGTCTTTAAATATTTAATTTAAGTATTATTGTTCTTGATTGTCATATTTTTAGTGAATTTATAACAAAAACTGAAAAAATTGAATATTAATATAATAATAATTATAAACTATTCCCCAAATTAGACCATTATTTAAAATACAATGAATAGAAATTGTCTAACACATCGGATGTTTATAAGATTCGATATTGATGAAGATTATCTTGTTCAGTATCTACCACCTCAACTTCATAATTTGTATTCTAAGTATGTTGAGATATTAGGAGTTTTTACTACATATTCCCAAGCACTCAGATTCATTGAAGAAAATGGTGGTGAAAATCCAATAGAATATCCTGAATTTGGAGATACATATGATCGGTCAGGTGCTCATTTAACTATATCAACAATAACAGATGACATTTGTTTGGACCTTAAGAACGGAGAACAAATATACATACATATTGTAATTCGAGGAGGTTCATGGAATCATGATATGTTTCGTGATATTGGAGTTTGTGGTGCGACTGAAGTATCAGAAGAAGAAAGAAATGATAAGGATGTTTACAAGGTTTATTTACCATTTAATGATATCTGTTTCGAACTCTGGTTGCACTGGTCTGACCCAGAAACGGATGCTGGAGAAGGTCGTGTGCTGAGAAAGTCTCGACAGCAGATGGTCTGGACAGTCATGCACGTCGCACACCGTCTTGAAACCACCTCCACCTCGACTGTCTTTTCTGATGTGCCTTCAGAAATGTGGAAGCTTATCATGACGTTTGTGAAGCATGTGCATGTATAGAACCAGTGCGTATATACTAAAAAAGAAAATTGCTTATTTGAATAGAAAGTTCAAATAAACTACCAAAAAAAAAAAACTAAATTTTTTTTATTTAAAAATATTAAGTAATTATTTCATCATTACATTATTCTATCATTCAATATCATTACATCATTCCATAAATATGTGTTTCAATGGTTTTTGGTATATATGAGAAATCAATCATATTTTGATTAAATGTGAATTGTTTGAGATTTAAAAAGAAGAGTTTTTCTTTAGTATAACTATTGGATTTATCTTTCATAAAATTAAAGAGGAGTTTTTTAATAGTGTCGTGTTCTAGTAATTTAGATGCGATACTTTTCGTTATTTTATAAATGTTGGTTTTATTTTTTCTAATTTTAAGTTTATATGTTGTATTAAGTTCTTCTAGTTTATCAGAAACTAAATAACACGCAGGAATATTATCAGATACATCACCTACCAATAATTTATTGAGGAGATAGTCTGCCTTTGTTATTTTAGGTTCAATAAGATGTTTTTGGTCTATTTGTTTTTGTTTTAAATCAATAAGATGTGTTTTAGCGTCACAAATTTGAAGATAATCTGTATCACTCGCAACAATCCAAATAGGTACATCTGATTTCTTTTTATTACGTAAATAACGAATGCCTAATGCGATACAATCATCTGCTTCTGCTTTTTTATGTTCTAGTATTTTATTATTGTGTGTTTTTGCGAATTCGGGAATGAGTTTTTTTTTTACAATATCAAAGATTTCAAATTCTGTAAAATTCTGTTGTTCGTGTGAAAGTGCACGTGTTCCTTTATAATCATTAGTTTCTGTTTCTTCTAAATCTCCCTTTTTTATACTAAGTCTCCAAATATCTTTATGATGACAATCAAATGCGAATAATATATTACTTGGATTTATTTTTTGTTTTTTGGTTATTTTAAGAACTGTATCTAGAAGAGTTTTTTCAAACTTTTCCATAAATAATTTATTTTTCAACCATTTTTCATCTCTATCTATCTTGATTTCTTTATGAGCAAAAGAAAACCATTTCTTAAGTGCGAAAAATCTATAAAACACTAGATAACTCACATCTACAAAGACATATCCTTCTTTATAAGCTGGTTGTTTTTTAGGAGGCATTTTGAATTGAATTGAATTGAATTAAATTAAATTATATTATATATATATATATATAGTCATCTACTTAAATAAAATATCAATTTTATAATATATTGTTTTATAAATAATGATTTATATAAAATTAAAATAATAATTATTTATATAAAAATGTGTTTTTTTTCTAGTAAAAAGGGGGTGTTTTTGGTGCGATAAGGACATATTTGAACAAAAAAACCAAAAATTGAAATTTATTTTATATTTAATGATAAGTACTGATACCGTGTAAATTCCTCACCACTTTACAAAATGCAAATTTCAGTGAAAAACCCTAAAGGAAAGATAATCATCATTGAGGTAGAACCGTCTGACTTGATTGAGGATGTCAAGTTGCTGTTAGAGCAGTATGGATTTGAAGTGAACAAAGCGACGATATATGATGGTAGTACCCTGCTCTACACTGTGTGCGAACAAGGATACGCTAAGATTGTTACGATGTTGTTGGCGCAAGATGGAATTGATGTGAACAAAGCGAGGACAACTGATGGTGCAACCCCGCTCTACAGTGCATGCTACGAAGGTCACAGTGAGGTTGTCAAGCTGCTGTTGGCGCAGGATGGAATTGATGTGAACAAAGCGGAGACAGATCTTGGTTTCACCCCGCTCTGCTTGGCGTGCTTAAGTGGCAATACTGAGATTTCCAAGCTGTTGTTGGAGCAGGATGGAATTGAAGTGAACAAAGCGACGACAGATAATGGTAGTACCCCGCTCTACATAGCATGTCAAGAAGGGTACACTCAGATTGTCAAGCTGTTGTTGGCGCAGGATGGAATTGAAGTGAACAAAGCGATGACAGATGATGGTAGTACCCCTCTCCACATGGCGTGCCAAGAAGGGCACACTGAGATTGTCAAGCTGATGTTGGCACATAATGGAATTGAAGTGAACAAAGCGACGACAGATGATGGTAGTACCCCGCTTCACGCAGCTGTTAGGTCTGAGAAACCCCTTGTTGCACAACTCTTAGTGCTCTATGGTGCAAGTCTGACTACGCTCACCTACGATGGTGATTCACCAGCACAAGATGCTATGACTTATCATCAGCAAGAACTTGCTGAATGGCTCACCACTGTCGCTGGTAGGTCACAACCTCGAGTTGCTGCTGGCAACTGGTTCCACAAAGAAGCAACTATTATGCTCCGTCAAGGCGAGATTAACCCAGACACATTGCCGTTTCCAGAGATATTGGCGGCAATTGCAAAACCCATTGCTGATACAACATTGTTTTCTTGGTCGAATGCGCCACCCGTCTGCAAACGAAACAGCAAGCTGGTGATTGATGCCACACGTGGATGGCATCGCACCACGCACTGGTTGCACCATGTTGGTGTACAGAAGGCAGTGTTTACGGTACTGGTTGTGGCAAAACAGCTTCAGGAGAAGGATGCAAAACAGCTTCAGGAGAAGGATGCAAACCAGTTATTCCCGTTCTTGCCACCAGAGATCTGGTTCTACATTATGAGGTTCTTCTTGCGGTCGTGGTGGGCAGTGAACGAGATGTAGACTTTGCAACAGCGCGTCAACTTTAGATGACGCTTCAAAGGATGTGCAACAAAAAAAAAACAACTTTTTTTTTTGTAAATTAATATAATTAAATTTAAAATTGAAAAAATAAATATATAGTAATAGTATTTAATAATAAATAATCAAAATCGTTATCATAATAAACTAATAAAATGAATTATATTGTATTAGAGTATTCAAATAAGGAAGAACTAGAGGCAAATGTTAATAAACAGATAAATTTAGGTTATGAATTATATGGTTATACACAAATATATAAGTGTCCTATTAAAGAGGTAAATATGTATTTACAAGTCGTTATTAAAAAACACAAAGAAGAATATCATTGGTCTGATTGGGAATAAAATATTGCTGTATAGTATAATATTAAATTATATTAAATTACATAAATTTGTATAATGAATTATAATAATCGCAGTAGTGGGGTAGTGAGTACTATAAAAGATGATAAGAAAACTTCATATCCTAAATTGCTAGATGAGGTTAATATTTATTGGCAGGAAAATATAAAAAAAACAGATACAATAAAAGAAGACATTAAAAGTCTTGAAAGGATGTTTAATGATTATGGTTCAAAACCTGTATTTATACAGGCAAAAACAGTATTAGTACAAGCTCTCGCACATCAAAATAAAATATTAAATAATCTTGAAGAACAATTCTACATTTTAAAAAGGAACTTTAATATTAATTAAACAATGCTTGTTTCTTGTAATAATTTGGTGTTTAGTAATCCCAAATCAATTTGTGCATCATCTGGATTATATTTATCTTTATTATCTTTATTATCTTTATTATCTTTATCTTTTGGTAATTCTTTCTTTTTCATTTTAGGTGTCGTTTTTGGAGTTGTTGTTGGAGTTGGAGTCGGTGTTGGTTTATTAGAAAGTGCTTTGTGTTGTTTGATAATTTCTATTTCTTTTTTGAATGTTTTGCTTCTGGGTTTTTTATAAATAAAATCAGACATTTCTTTTTCGTGGTTATTTGTTAAATAATAATATTCATAGTTTTCCTGTGCCTTTTCATACGGAATAACAGGACTGAATCCATTTAAGTAGAAAGGAATATTAAGATGTTGATACCCTGGTTTCTTTTTCGCGAGTTTTTCAATCCTTTTCAAAAATATAGGTGAAATCTCTTTTAGGCGTTGATATTCAGTTAATACATCATCATAAAAGTCAGGTAATCTTCTCCTATATTCACGTTTTAACATGAGTTGTACTTTTAATTTATTATAGAATTTTTCCCAATGAAACGATGACATACGATGACTTTCCTTTAATTCAGATAATTTTAAATATTGAGCAATAGAAGAAATGATAGCGATTAAAATAGAAATACCACCAATAATCAAAATAATATTATCTCTATATTTTCCAAAATTACTAGACGCAAAATTAGCAGAACCAACAACAGCTGATAAAACAATAATAGGAATTTGGAATGCACTAGACCATGCAGAATAACTTTTAAAACTTCTAATATGTAAAAATGTATTAATCTGTGCTTCATCAATCATACAAGAACAAATTTTTTCGAAATCGTCGTCCCATTGTGAAGGTTTTATATCATTTTCACCATTTGTGATATCTTCATTTAATATATCAATATCTTCATCAATATTTTCAATATCTTCTTCTACTATTGATTCTTCTTCCTTTTTTGCAGACATTATTTATTATTTTTTAATTAAAATAATCCATATAGATAAATATTTATAATAAATATACTTTTAAATTAAATTATATATAAATCTGTATTACAGTCATTTGTTTTAAGTATTTAAGACTTATCAAAATTAAAATTGAAATTTTTAAAGTTCATATAATAAATATAAAATAATAATAAATATAAAATAACAAAAAATATGGACCACCTTACGGAATATTCTAAATTATGTGATTTAGTATATAGCGTGTCTTGTTTAAATATTAAAAATGAACATATTAGTGAATTACATGAAGATGAATATAATGAATTAAATTATGATGATTCCAATTACCATAAAAATAATAAAATAATTAACAAACAATTAAAAGAAATGGATAATAAATATATATTACATTTTCAAGAAGAATATACAGACATAGATAAAATATTATCTTCATTTGATTTGAGAGAATATGTTATACCATATTCTAGTTATTTAACAAATATAATTAATAATTATCTTATGGAATTAATGATGCGATATATGAATTTTAGTGTGGATGAAAAAAGTAACATAACGACACTTATTAAATTCTATAAATTTAGTGTAGAGTATATTGGGTTTTATTATTCATATCAAAAACAATTAGAAAAATTATCTAGTTTTCCTGACGAACGTAATGAATTAAAACTTAAAGCTAAACTAGATATGAAAAATAAACTTGATTATGTAAAAGCATATGAAATATATGATTTTTTAAATTCTTTTAAGGATGCAGTTTATTTTAGTGATAATGTTGATAAAGAATATGAAACATATACTATAAATAGTAAGAAATTAATACATCCATTGCAGGATTTAGTTACGTATTTATTAAGTTCTATGGATAATTATATTAAAGATGTAAATGAATTTGTTAGATTAAATGTTAATGATAGAATGAAAATTATGATACCATTTATGAATATAATACAATTTTTATTGTATATATTAGTTAAAAATGATGATAAATTATTAGAATAACTATGTTAAACATATTTTTTAAAAAATATAAAAAAAAATTTAAAATTATAACTATTTTTTATTATAATGTTTTTTAATAATATTATTATTATGGTTTGTTAATTATAAGTTTTACTCATTTTTTGTTTTATAGTTTTTTATAACTATATCAATATTTTCAATAAAATCTTCATAATATTTTATAGTATTCCACATATCAGAAAACCAACAATAACCATTATTACAATATTCTTCTGTTAATTTAATTTTATCTTTAATACTTTCTTTATTACTATATATTGTATCTTGTATACAATCTATTGTATCTTCTTTAGAAAGTGTTCCACATTTAGAAAAAATAGTGTAATTTCTTCTATCATAATCTGTATCTTTATTAAATCCAAGTTTTAGTTGTGGAGTATTTGCACACGATATGTGATAAAATGTGTATGGGATATTTTTATTTGTTTATTCTCAAATTTTTACTTTGGTATGTTGATTTATAATTACTATATTTTATATTGAAAAATCAATTTTTATTATATTTTATTATATTTTATTATAAAAAGTATCTATATTTTGTATTAATATATTATAATAATTTCTCCTATTTTTTAATTGTGTTTTATATGAAGGATTATTAATTTTTGCTATATTATGTTCTAATTCATTTATATCATTGTTTATATAACATATTGTATCATCTTTAGAATATTTTCCAGTGTTTGAAAATTTATTAAAAATAAATGTATCAAATACTAGATTATTTCCAAATTTAATTATAGGTTGTGGTTCTAAAGATACGCTCATAATTATAGTTATGTATGTGTTATGTATGTGTTATGTATATGATATGTATATGATATGTATATGTTATGTTTTTAATTTTATGTTTATAAAATCAATTTTTTTACAATTAATTACCTATCATTTTCGCGTGTATATCATTATAATGGTTTTCAGTCATATAGTCTCGTTGTTGAATGCGTTGTTGTCTTCGATATTCTTCTTCTTCTTCTTGTTGTTGTTGGATTGCTTGTTGACGGAGTTGTTCTGGAGTCATTTGAAAACTAATATTACTTCTATCATTTTCTAATTCATCAATATCACGGTATTGTTTTATTTTAACATTATTTGGATTTACTAGATTATTTGTTTTTGTATATGCTGATTTAAGGTCACTATATCCTAATTCACTACTTTTTTCAGCAGATTTAGTATAATCTTTTTTTTTTGATTGGTCTATATCAGTGTATTGAATATTATTGCAAGATACGAGTGCTTGTGGTTCTTTATATTCTATTATTTCTTGAGATGTTGTTGTATCTTTGTAATCATTAAATGTATTATTGAAAACATCTATATTAAATTTATTTGAAAAGACTTTGGGTGCTGGTGTATCGTCTGCATTTTTTAACCAATCTTCATATCCTTCTTCATTTGGATCATATAATTTATTCTCTTCAAACACTTTATTAAACATTTTGCTATTAAATTTTTTATCATCTTTATTTAAAAGAGGTTTAGGGTTTTTACCATTCGAACGATATTTTTGACTAAGTTTGTTTTGTTCGTCAAAATAATCACGGGAATCATTTCTTAATCTATCAAATGTTTTATCCTGTGATCTCATTTTTAGGTTCTCCATTAATGAAAAATAGCAAGTTGTTACTAATTGAAATTTTTCTTTATTACCACCGGGTCTGTCAGGATGCGTTCTCAGTGCTATTTTACGATATGCTTTTTTAAGTTCATCTATTGTAAAATTTTCATTTAAATTGAAAAGACGAAGTGAATTTACTTTATCAACACTCAGTTGTTTTAATTTGGCTTCATATTCAAAACGCCGTTGTCTTTGTTTTTCATAAAATATGTGTCTTCTTTTATCTTCTTCTATTTTAAAACGAGCTTCTTCTTCCTCTGCTTCACTAGAATAATTTTTACTTAATCCTTCTCTAGTAAGCGCATCTTGTCGCCTTGATTGTGCGATTTCCATTTTACTACGATTTTGCTTTTGTGTTCCTATATTTGTTCTCATAATATTGTGATTTTGGTTATGATTTTCAATATGATTATGATTATTAGAATTATTGTGGTATTGTAATTGTTGATATTCTTGTTTTTGTTGAAACTCTCTTTTTGTTTCTAGTAACATTTGATTTATTTTAACACGATGTTGTTGTGATAATGAAGATGAATGATTGTTTAATATATTTTCTAATAATGCTATTTTCTTTTGTGGATTTTTCCCTATTTCTAGTTGAAGTTGTGGATTGCTAAATATTGCTGCTAAATTTAAACTACTATTACTATTATTAGAATTATTACTACTTGAATTATTATTATTGGAATTATTACTTTGTAAATTATTAATTTGTATTCTTTGTATCTCTAGTTGATTTTCTAATATTTGTTTTTGTAAAACATCCATTGATTTATTTGTTGTTCCATTTAATGAACTAGATTCATTTCCCATTTTATTTTGTATGCGCTAATATAATATTAATATAATATGACAAAAAAATAATATATAAAATAACGAATATAAATACATAATAAATTACAAAATTAAATAAAAATTGAAATTAAATAATATATTTAATTAAGTTTAAAAAGTAAAGAATAATACTATATAAAATATGAATTACATCGCTGATTGGTTATTATATACTTTAAATTTTGAACAGTTAGAATTATACGCTCAAAACCAACATAATAAACAAAAAAGTATAGAACGTATTAAAGATAAAACAATTAAGGAAAATAAAAACAATATTAAAAAATTAAGCACAATATCAATGAATAATAAACAGACTAAAAATTGCAATTATGTAACAATAGAATATGATGATGGTTCTACTATATTAGGTGAAAAAATCTGGTAATAATATTGATGTATGAAAAATTAATATATATATATATATATATTATAAAAATAAAAATTAATATTAATTAATATGCTATCTAAAACTTCTAAAAAAAAAAACAAAAAACCTAAAAATCCAAATAAATCAAAAAAATCCAAAAAAACAAGAAAAAACATAGGAAATAAAGCAAAAACTAAATTTTTTTCTAATTTAAAATCTAAAATTGCTACTAAAAAAAAACTTAAAACACATAAATCATATGTTTTAAATAGATCACAACAATCAACACCCCATCAAATTTATGGATATAAAATTATGTCAACAGTATTTAAAAATAGTAAGACAAATTATTATGATAAATTTGTTAGTAATGTAATTCCTAATTTAATAATTGATTTAGAACCATATCAGGAAATTATAGTCTCATCTAATTTTATTAAATATGTAGATAAATCATTAACAGACAAAGTAATAAGAGAATCACATTTATCTAATGTAAGTATGTTTTCTAAAACTGTAAAATTAATTAAATTTACTAAAATTTCCAATGAAACTGATGTAAGTGCTTCTTTATGTTTAAAACCCAAATTACCTTGTAATATTGAAATATTAAATATTAATCCGGATAAATCATATACTATTAATCCAGTAAATATTTTAGGATATTCAACTAATATTCATTTTTCTGTAAATAAAAAAAATAAATATACAGTATCTGAAATATTAATGTTTTTTACTATGTGTTCTATATTAGTAGGTGTTGGTTTATTCGCATATAATTTATCATTATTAAAATACGTGTCAATATCACCTTTATCTATTCCATATTCTTATTTATTAAAATCAAAATTTAATATGTTAGATGTTAAATCTATAAAAGGTGAAAGTGGTATAATCTTTTTAGCAGCATATGGAGATGTTAAAAAACGAACTTTAAAAAAAGGAAATACATTTAATGTAAGACTAGGTCAAATAGTAGCATATGAATCTACCGTTAAAGTTAGTCTTGTGGAAAAAATTAATTTTGATAAAAATAAAACAGAAAATCAATTTAAAAATCCAAATAAACATGGTATTCCATTAAATTATTATATTACGTTTAAAGGTGTAGGTTCTATATATTACCAAGAATTGGATTATTTTGAATATAGTTATAAACAATTAGGTATGTTTGATAAAAATTGGGTTGGAGAACAATAATAAAACAATGTTTTTATTTAATATTTTATTTTATATTTTATTTTATAATAATATTTATATATAGTATAAGTATTTAATAATTTTAATGATGTATAAATTTTTAAATCCAAAAGAAGGATATCAAAATAATAATCATATTTATAGTAGTGATTATTTCGGTAAGAAAAAAGATAATACAGAATATTCTTTTATTGAAGTTGAAGAAACATGTAGTAAAAATGATCGTCAATGGTTATATGATACCTCAATTCCCAATATAAAAAAAGATATTGTTAAACGACAATTATTAAAAATATATATAGACAGACTAGAAAGGGGTGAAAAAGTATGTTGGAATGTACCAAACTATAGAGAATGTAAAAGAATTCAAATCCTAGAAAAAGAAACTCCTAATAATTTAACAGAAAAAGAGAAAGAAATGTTAAATAAAGTATGTGAAAATGAAATGAATTGTATAGAGGAGAATATGAAAAAAATATATAATGATGAACTTAATAGTTCTGATTTAAATACACTTATTAAAAAGGCACGAGATTTATCAATTAATACAGAAGGAAAAGATAAAGATACACTTATCAAAGAAATTATTGATAAAAATATTCTTTCTCCCTTATTAAAAGAATTAACATTATTAAATGATATTGAAAAAGATTCTATTGATAAATTAGATGAAACAGAAAATTTAATCATTAAAACTAAAATACAGATGTGTGAAAAAGTTGAAGAGCGGGGTTGTGATTTAGATAAACATGTATGTGATGATATTCGTAATACTAAAGTATCTAATACATTTAATCCTGAACAATTATCAAGTAGTAGTAGTAGTAGTAGTAGTAGTAGTAGTAGTAGTAGTAGTAATAGTAATAAGAATAAAAATATAGGATTAATTATCGGAGCAACTATTGGCGGTATTGTTTTAATTGCTATAATAATTTTTCTTGTTAAAAAATATAAAAAAAAA
>ERZ1048068.2304-NODE-2304-length-13614-cov-11.705288_pt1 | contig 13614 bp, 10 predicted proteins | sample MGYA00383098_ERZ1048068 | MGnify/ENA primary metagenome ERZ1048068 (study PRJEB29581, sample SAMEA5548368) | metagenome | biome: marine; feature: coastal; material: water | depth 1 m | study: Short-term variability in the microbial, nano- and picoplankton... | reverse complement strand
GCAGCCACTGAATAACACCAAGGAGGTGCCGCTTTATGATTTTGACCGATAACCCCATGCCCCTTGCCTGGCGGCAAACCGCACTAAACTTTGATGGCGCGACAGAACCGGCGCTGGGTGCTAACGCAACCGAGGCAGAGGCAGCGCTTATTTATTGTCGTGCAGCAGTTCTGGGTCGATTTCGTTTTAGCTGGTCTGAAAAGCAATACGAATTTTTAAAAAATGAAACAGCGCAGTGGACGGCAGCAGCGTGTTTGGACTTGGGGGGGAGCATCGTCGGCAACCAGGACTCTTGTCTTTGGGAGTTGGCCCCGTTGGAGCAAGCAGCGCTATGCCGACTGCGGATTGAGCAAATAGACGATTTACGCGGTCAAGCCGGGTTGAGTCCGGCCCTGCGTCAATCCTTTGCTCTCTTGAGATCCCGGGAAGCGAAACAGCAGCAGGAGTACGAACAGCTGGCCCTTGCTGTGCAGCATGTTATTCAGGCTAAAGAGAGGGAAATCAATAATCCATGGTTTCTCGATGCGCTGCAGACACAGGCTGTAGGCCGCCTACCCATTGAAACACTGCGCTCGGGGCTGATGGTGCTGGCTCATATTCTTGCGGGCCAGCCTGATAATACGGTTGCTGGCCCCCCGGCTCCATTCTGAACTGTTGGTCTAGCGCAGTTCTAACCCTGTTCACACAACACGGCAGGATAGGCATAAACTGTGCCTTTAACGCAAAGAGGGCGAGTCATGCGGGTGTTTTGGGTGTTGGTACTGCTGGCCATTGGCGGTGTCATGGCGGTGGTGCATTCGGCGGGTAAAGTGGGTGTGGGTTACGCGGCGAAACAGCTGTGCTCGGGTGTTTTCGTGAGCGGGTTGCCCGCTAGGTTTGTGCTGGACAATGACATTGAACCTCGCCTCGCTACCGTGCCGTTGTTATCCCAGTTTCTGACGACAGACATTAACGGTGCTACGGCTTCAGCCCGAGTGCTGACGGCGCAAGCCGAAGCGACTTACCGCGCGGGATATGGCTGTACCTTGCATGGTGATATCGCAGAAAGTGCCACCCCCAATCCTGCGGCGCCCTCTCAGGCTTCGGATCTAGCCGCGGAGAGCAAGACTCAAACGATGTCTGCGCAGCACACCGCGACACCCCAAGCTCTGACCCAAATTGTCGACGATGCCTTTGCAGAACCCAGCGGCGGTGGACGCAACACTTTGGCTATGGTCGTTATGCACCGAGGACAACTCGTCGCCGAACGTTACGCGGACCCCGTGGCCCCGAGCACCCGATTGCAAGGTTGGTCCATGAATAAGAGCTTGATGGCCTCGTTTGTGGGTATTCAGGTTGCCAAAGGCGATCTGGCACTTACCGATAATGTCGCCGCTCGCCTGACTGCGCTTGGCGTTCCCCCAAAAACGTTTGCGGGGCTGTCAGAGGCCATGACCCTCAAGCACTTAATGTCGATGACCAGCGGGCTCGATTTCGAGGAGCGCTACTTTCCCGGTGACGATGTCACCGAGATGCTCTATGGACATGGGCCTATGTGGCAGGTGCCTGTGGGTCTGGGGCAGCGACATGAACCGGGCAAGGTATTTTCGTATTCCAGTGGTGATACCAACGTCGTGTCCTTCCTTTGGCAGAACACGCTGGGGGATGAACCTTACATAGACTGGTTGCAGCGTGAAGTTTATGCGCCACTGGCCTTAACCGAGCCTCTGCTAGAGCCCGATGTAGCGGGATATCAGGTGGGTTCAAGCTTCGCCAATCTCACGGCCAGAGACTGGGCACGAGTGGGCCAATGGTGGCTCGATGCCTGGCACGGTCGAGACGCGCTGTTGTCACAAGGTTGGCAGCGAACGGCTGTGACCCCCGGGGATAGCGTGGGTGGAGCGAACTACGGCTTGGGGTTTTGGCTAAATACCGAGCAGCGTATCTTTCCTGACTTGTCTGAAAACACCTTTTACTCGGGGGGTAATTCGGGACAATTTGTGGTGGTGATGCCTGAAGCTGAGCTGGTCGTGGTGCGCTTGGGCCTTACTTTAGAAGAATCGAAATCGGCTATGGCGCCGGTGCTCGTGGCTCTCAGCGATTATTTTTCGAAGCAGGTGCCAGCGCCAGCAACAAAAGTCGCGTCAGCGTTACCCTAGCCTCATCGGCAGGGGCACAGCGCGCTTGAGTGAGATCAAGCGCAGAATATTTTTGGCAGTGAGGGTGTTTATTTACTCACGTCTCTCGAGGGAGGCACCTTGGCCCGGCTCCAACACCCAAAACGTATCGCTAGCTAAGCCTTGGTCAGTGAGGGCCGATGCTAAATCTTCAGCCGGCTCGTCAATCGCCTCCCAGGTAAGTTGGAAAACTCCAAAGTGAATGCCTAGGCTCTGCTGGCTTTGAAGATCGAGGTGAGCTTGAACAGCTTCCTGTGGGTTCAGGTGCACATCTTTCATAAACCATCGGGGCTCATAGGCGCCAATGGGTAGCAAGGTAAGGGCGAAGGGCCCCCAGCGCTCACCTTGCTCGCGAAAATGCGGTGAATAGCCGGTGTCACCGGCAAAATAGAGGTTGCCTGCGGGGGTTTCCAACACAAAGGATCCCCAGAGAGTTTTCATTTGATCGAAAACGCCTCGGCCGGATCGATGCTGACACTCCACAAAGTGGACGGTGGTTTCGCCCAGAGTTCTCGATTCATTCCAGTCGAGTTCGACAGCGGTCTCATAGCCCAATTTGCGCAGTAATTTTTGATTACCCAGACCGCTAATGATTAACGGGGCTTGTTCCTGGCGTGCGCGAATGGCTTTGAGGCTTTGGGTGTCGAGGTGATCGTAATGGTTGTGACTGATCAGAATAAGATCAATCTCCGGCAGGTCGCTAATGGGGATGCCCGGAGCTCTCACGCGTTTGGGTCCGGCAAAAGCAACCGGGCTCACGCGTTTTGACCACACGGGGTCGGTGAGTATGTTGAGGCCCGCTACTTGAATCAGCACCGTTGCGTGGTTGATGTAGGTCGCGCGAAGCCCCGAGGTAACCCGTTCAGCAATTGGATCGGCGGGGGGGTTCTCCCGCCACTTTGGCCAGGGCTTCTCATTGGCAAGGCTGGTCCAAATAAAGCGACTCACATCGCCAAGGTGCTTATCGCTGCCATCACTGTTGTAAAAGCGCTTGCCGTCGTAGTGTGTGCTCAGGGTCCAATCCTCCTTGCCCGCCTGGCTGGTACAGGGCATGAGCAGTGGGCACAGTAATACCAGCGGGCCAAGAAACTTATAAAGCGTGTGGGCAGCGGGCATTGCGTGAGTCTGTTGTAAAAGAAGTAACGATACGTGCCTTTGTTGTGCTCCGATCAGTGACTGCCAACAACTGACCCTAGTACGGGAACCTTTGGCCTAAAAAAATCAGCGGTGCTGCCGTTTTCTAAGCCTGCGCTGTGTCGCCGGTGTTATGTGCCGCGTGAGGTTTGCTATTGAATCCATCCGCTAATGGTTTGCAGACGGCGGGCGGGTTTTTGAGACCGGTTGATTGCCGCCCTCAAGTGCTAAGAAAAAATCCCGTAATCACCCGCCCCATGACCTTGAAGGCGAAAAATCATTAAAACATTCACGCTTGACGGTTTTTTGTGTAGCGGTTAGCGTAGGCACTGATCAGGAACCTGACGAGTAGCGCTAAAAAAGGCTTGGGCCTCAAATGCTGCCACCTGAATGGGTACCTCACAATAATTTTAAATCCAGAGAGGAGGGTGCGCGTGTCCATTCCAACGGAAGCCCTGAGCGACGCTTATCGATTGATGAAGACCATTCGTGAATTTGAAGAGCGTGTGAACGCTGAGATCATGAACGGCCAAATTCCCGGCTTTACCCACCTTTACACGGGGCAGGAGGCCAATGCGGTTGGTGTTTGTGCTCATCTGGACATGGGTGACACCATTATTTCGACCCACCGAGGGCACGGCCACTGTATTGCGAAAGGTGCCGATGTCTCGGGCATGATGAAAGAACTCTTTGGCTCTTCTGAGGGCCTTTGCAAAGGCAAGGGCGGCTCTATGCACGTCGCCGACATCGACAAGGGCATTTTGGGTGCCAACGGCATCGTTGCGGGTGGGCCGCCGATTTCCGTGGGTTCAGCACTAGCGGCGAAAATACGCAAGAACGGCAAAGTGGCGGTCTCTTTTTCTGGAGATGGCTCGGTGAATCAGGGCACCTGCTTCGAGGCTATGAATATGGCGGTGGTGTTGCAGGCCCCGGCTGTCTTTGTCATTGAAAACAACTATTACTCTGAGCACACCAATATCAGTTATGCGGTGGGCTGTGACGACCTGAAGGCCAGAACGGAGGCCTTTGGCTTTCCCGTATTTGTTGCCGACGGCGCAGATTTCTTTGCGGTTCATGAAGCTGCGGGCAAAGCGATTGCCCATGCCCGCGCCGGTAACGGACCTGCGGGGGTCTTTGCCGAGCAGGGGCGCTATCACGGGCACTTCGTGGGCGACCCCCAACATTATCGAGGCGAGGGCGAACTCGATGATCTTCGGGAAAACCGCTGCTGCTTGAAAAATTTCCGCGCCCGCATGGTGGAAAGCGGTGAGGTCAGCCAAGACGTACTCGATGGGATTGACGCCGAAGTCATGGCCCTTATCGAGCAGGCGGTGACCGACGCTAAAGCCGCTGCCCGGCCAACGCCGGAGCAGGTGACCGAAGATGTTTATATCAATTACGGCGCAGGCGCCTGAGGAGAATAGACCATGTCTCAGAAAACGATGCGCGATGCGATTAATGAAGCCCTGCACCAGGCCATGGAGCAGGACGAGTCGGTGTTTGTTATTGGTGAAGACGTCGCGGGCTGCCAGGGCAGTGCTGGAGAAGTCGGTGCCGTGGGTGGCGTCTTTGGGGTGACGACGGGTATTTACAACCGTTGGCCCGACCGTTGTATTGATACCCCAATTTCTGAATCAGCCATTGTCGGTGCTGCAGCTGGGGCCGCCTTGGTGGGTATGCGCCCGGTCGCCGAAATTATGTTTGCAGACTTTATTGGCGTGTGTATGGATCAAATCGTCAACCAAATGGCGAAGTTCCGGTACATGTTTGGTGGCAAGAGTCGTTGCCCCGCGGTGATTCGCTTTTCAGCCGGTGGTGGCTTCAGTGCGGCGGGTCAGCACAGTCAGGCGATGTACCAAATCATGACGTCCTTTCCTGGCATCAAAGTGGTGGTGCCCTCCAATGCTTACGACGCAAAGGGCCTGCTGCTTTCGGCCATTGCCGACGACGATCCAGTGCTGTTCTTTGAGCCCAAGGTGCTTTACCAAGAGGCCTGCGAAGTGCCCGATGAGATGTACACCATTCCTTTTGGTGAAGCAGCGTTTGTGCGCGAGGGTGACGACGTTACCGTGGTCGCTTTCGGGCAAATGGTTCCCAAGGCGGCGGCGGCCATTGACGAGCTGGCGGCCGAGGGCATTAGCTGCGATTTGATTGACCCCCGAACCACATCACCGTTGGATGAAAATGCCATTTTGGAGTCTGTTGAGGCAACGGGACGATTGGTGGTTGTCGATGAGGCGCCGCCACGCTGTGGTTTAACCGCTGACATCGCCGGGCTGGCGGCTGACCGGGCTTTCTCCAGTTTGAAAGGCCCCATTAAGCAGGTTTGTGCACCTCACAGCCCAACGCCGTTCTCTCCCGAACTGGAAGCCGCATACCTACCCGACATTCCAAAAATTAAAGCTGCTATTAAAGCCACCATGGCCTGAAGCCGTCCGACCTCGAGGATTGAAACGTTGAGCGATATTTATCCAATTGCGGTGCCCAAGTGGGGCATCGAAATGGTGGAAGGCACCATTACCACCTGGAACAAGTCTCAGGGTGACGCGGTTGCCAAGGGTGACGAAGTGTTTGAGATGGAATCAGACAAAATTGTAAACGTCTGGGAGGCGCCGGTGGACGGTGTTTTGCGGCGCGTTTTGGCAGAGCCTGGCGACGCCCATCCGGTGGGTGCCCTGTTGGGTGTTATCGCGCCAGCGGCTGTGAGTGACGGCGACATTGATACCTTCATTGCCGGCTATGCTGGGGGCGATGCTACAGAGGCACCTGCGGAGGCGGCCCCTGAACCCGCCAAGCCCGTGGCACAAACCAGTGATGCCTATACCCGCTCATCGCCCTCGGTACGAAAATTGGCTGACGAGCTCAATGTGGATCTGAGCACGGTGACCGGCACCGGTCGACGGGGTCGTATTACTGATGACGATGTTAGGGATGCAGCGGGGGGCAACGACGCTGCTGCTGGGGTGCAGGTGATTCCCCTCTCGCCGATGCGCAAGACCATTGCCCGCCGCCTGACCGAGGCCAAGCAGACCATTCCCCATTTTTATCTCAGTGCCGATTACGCCCTCGACGGCCTCATGGCCCATCGTAAAACCCTCAACGACAGTGGCGATACCAAGGTGTCGGTTAATGACCTGCTGGTGTGGTGTGTTGGTCAGGCGCTCATGCGCGAACCCCGGGTTAACGTGAACTTGGTGGGTGATGACATTCATCAGTTTGAGGCCGCCAATATTGCCGTGGCGATCGCTACCGATGACGGCTTGTATCCGGCAACGATTCCCGGTGTCGAGGCTAAATCTCCAGCTGAGGTGGCTCAGGCTACCGGTGCCCTGGCCGAGAAGGCTCGTAGTAATAGCCTTACCAAGGATGACATTAGCGGAGGTTCTTTCACGGTATCTAACCTAGGTATGTACGGTATTTCAGAATTTACCGCCATCATTAACCCACCCATGGGTGCCATTCTTGCGCTGGGTAAGGCCGAGCCCAAGGTGGTGGTGAAGGACGGGGAGCAAGACATTGCTACCGTACTCACGGCGACCCTGTCCTGTGACCATCGCGTGATCGACGGTGCTGTGGGCGCGCAGTTTATGGCCGCCTTGCGGGACGTCATTGACAGCCTCTGAAGCTTGCCTGACTAAAGCGCGCTGTTATTTGATGGCGCGCTTTTTACAGTAAGACTTCAGTGGTTGTTTGTATTGACCCTAGCCCCAAGCCCCTCAGGCTTAAACGGCTAGCTTGTTGGCGCCTGCAGGCCTTTTGTTGACCGGGGTATTACTAACTGTTTAAGCGCTCGAAATAATCTCTCGCGGCGACCATCACTTTGGGTGCCAGTATCAGCGTGCTGATCATGGTGGGAATTGCCATTAACCCGTAACTGCCCGAGATAAGATTAAAGACAAGGTCGATACTGACCGTGGCGCCAAAGACTACAGCGGCAATAAAAAACCAGCGAAAGTAGGGTTGCCACTGGGCTCCTACCAAAAAGCCAAAGCACTTGGCACCGTAATACCACCCGGTAAACATTGTGGTGGTGCTAAGTATTAGCGCGACAAAGCTCAGTGCCAGAATGCCCGGTAGGCCCATCTCGGCTCTGAAGGCATTGGCCGTGAGGGTGATGCCCGAGAGTTCACCCGGTGCTTGCCAATCTCCGGCCAGCAAAATCACCAGTGCCGTGCAGGTACAAACGATAAGGGTATCGATAATGGGCCCCAGTGCGGCTAACAAACCTTCTCGAACAGGTTCGCCAGTGCGAGCGGCGCCGTGAGCCATAACTTCGGTACCCACACCGGCCTCGTTAGAAAAAGCGCCGCGGCTAACACCAATTAATATAACTCCGAGCATACCGCCACCGACAGCGCTGGGTTGGAAGGCTTCGCTCACAATGCTGGCCAGTACCCCGGGCACCTCGGTGATATGGCTGACCACAATCCACAGCGTCATAGCCAAATAAACCATGACCATGGCGGGTAGGGCAGCCACCGCCACTTTGGCGACCCTTGGCAGCCCTCCAAAAATGACTTTGCCCACGACAACAGCAAGGACCACCCCGGTTACTGGGCCCGCCCAGACGGGAGGGTTGCCTGAAAACACCGCATCGCCAATGAGGGCCGTGAGTTGATTGGCCTGAAACAAGGGCAGGGTGCCAATGAGTCCGGCCAGAGCAAACATAACCGCCAAGGGGTAGAAGGCTCGGGGCAAGGCCTCGCGAATAATGTACATGGGCCCCCCTTGTAGCTGGCCCAAGCTGTCGGTGCCTCGGTACATGACGCCCAGTGAGCAGGTAAAAAATTTGGTGGCAATGCCAATTACCGCTGACATCCACATCCAAAATACGGCGCCGGGGCCTCCCGCGACAATGGCCAGGGCAACGCCTGCGACATTGCCCAGCCCCATAGTATTGGACAGCGCTGCGGCGAGAGCCTGTTGATGGGACAGTTCTCCGGGTTGATCGGGGGTTTCGTAGCGCCCCAGCATAATGCTGAAAGCGTGTCCCAAATAGCGGTAAGGCAGGGCTCGGGAAAAAACTAAAAAGAAGCAGCCGCCCCCTAATAAAAGAATGACCAGGGGAGTACCCCAAACCAGCTCAACAAAACGTTGTGAAAACAGTTCTAGCAGGGTCATAGGGGCATAGATTCCTGAGCGGGATGGGGGCGACCTACCCTAACCCATAGTCGGGTTGGCGGTCGACGCTGGTATGTGGTTTCAGTGTAGGGTGATGCAACGGTCTGTTGCGTGGTTGCACCGGGCCCGGTGGCCGACTAATCTTAGCCCTGAGTGTTTGGCTACTGGGGGACAGGCACTCGTCGCTCCATCTCTGAGGGAACAGAGAGTTAACCCGAGAATGCCTAGTGACCGTCGTGACTACCTCCCTGCGGAGTGTCATCCGGTAGACGCTTGGGTTGCGCCCATATCGATGCGCCCTTGGAGGTGGAGCCCTCGTAAAAAACAACAAAAGAGGAAAGTCGTGATAAATCAAACCAAATTGCTAATTGGAACCGTGGGCCTTGCCCTGCTTGTGGGCTGTGGTGATAAAGAAGCCACCGTGACCGCACCCACCGAAAATGCGGGTAGCGAGCCGGCAGCAGTAGCTGAAGCATCGCGGCCCATGGCCGAGGTGAGTCAGGCGCGGTTAGACAACGCTGCCGAGCAGCCCGAGCAGTGGCTCACTTACGGCGGATCCTACGATGAGACACGGCACTCGACCTTAACGAAGGTCAATAGAGACACTTTGCCCGAGCTGGGTATTGGCTGGGTCTACGATATGAAAAAGCCCCGGGGCGTGGAAGCGACCCCTATTGTGGTTGACGGCGTGATGTACGTGACCGGTTCGTGGTCGGTGGTGTATGCCCTTGACGCGCGTACGGGCGAGGAAATTTGGGTTTATGACCCAGAGGTTTCAGGAGAAGACGCGGCTAAAGGTTGTTGTGACGTCGTGAACCGCGGTTTGGCGGTATATGAGGGCAAGGTTTTTGTCGGCGTCTTCGACGGTCGACTGGAAGCCCTGGACGCCAAAACCGGTGATGTGATTTGGAGCAACGTCACCGTTGACCAAAGTAAGCCTTACACCATTACCGGTGCGCCTCGAGTCATTAAGGACAAAGTCATTATTGGTAATGGCGGTGCTGAGCTGGGTGTGCGTGGCTATGTCACCGCTTACGATACCGATACCGGCGATTTGGTGTGGCGTTTTTACACCGTGCCCAACCCTAACAAAGAGCCCGACGGCGCAATTTCTGATGAAATTTTTGCCAAACTCGCCAACGAGACCTGGGGTGACACCGGGGCTTGGACCACCGACGGCGGTGGCGGTACGGTTTGGGACGCGATTGTTTATGACCACGTCAATGATCAGGTGCTATTGGGTGTAGGCAACGGCTCACCGTGGAATGCGGCGGTTCGCGACCCCGAGGGCAACGGCGACAACTTGTTCCTGTCTTCAATTTTGGCGGTCGATGCCGATACGGGTGCTTACAAGTGGCACTACCAAACCACCCCGCGGGATATGTGGGACTACACCGCAACCCAGCCCATGTTGTTGGCTGATTTGCCCTTGGGTGTGGACGGTGCGCCGCGACGGGTTGTTATGCAGGCCCCTAAAAACGGTTTCTTCTATGTATTAGACGCAGCTTCGGGTGAGTTGCTGTCGGCCGATGCCTTTACCGATATGACCTGGGCCACAGGTATTGATGAAAACGGCCGACCCATTGAGGTACCCGGAGCCCGCAGCCTCGACGAAGATTTCGTGGTGCTGCCCGGTCCGACGGGTGCCCACAACTGGCACCCCATGTCGTACAACCCCGATACAGGGCTGGTTTACATTCCCACCAACGTTTGGCCATTGGTTTACAGCCATCCAGACCCCGATGACCCCATTAAGAGCAATTGGAACATTGGTTACCGCGAAGATGCGGGCTGGCCTTTGGAGATTCCAGCCGGGGGTATTGAAGGGCTGCGTGAAATGGGCGGTGGTTCATTGCTGGCCTGGGATCCGGTGAAAGGCGAAGCCCGTTGGGCCGTACCCTTCCCCGTACCCTTTAACGGCGGCACGCTTTCAACCTCTAGCGGTTTGATCTTTCAAGCCAACAAGGCGGGTGAGCTGGTGGCTTACGATGCCGAGACCGGCGAGCGCGTTTGGGCCCACGGTCTAGTGGGTGGACCCGGCGCAGCGCCCATGACCTATGAGGTCGACGGTGAGCAATATGTGACCATTCTGTCGGGCTGGGGCAGCACTATTGCCATGGTCTACGGCGTGGTCTTCGAAGAAGCCGTGGCGGCGGAAACCGGACGGGTCATTACCTTCAAAATTGGCGGCGATGGCGTGTTACCCAAGCCGCTGGAAAACGGCATAGCCCGCACACCCCAGAGCCAGCCTATTGGTGACGAAGCACTTCACACCGAAGGCCTTAAATTGTTCGCTGGCAATTGCCAGTGGTGCCACGGTGCCTTTGCGATCAGTTCAGGGGTGTTGCCTGATTTACGCTGGTCTGCGATGACCTCTAGCGATGCCGCGTGGGACACCGTGGTTCGCGACGGCGCCCTCAGTGCCCGGGGCATGGTGGGTGTGGGTGATCGCCTCACCAAAGAAGAAACCGATGCGATTCGGGCCTACGTGGTGAAGCAGGCTTGGGACGCCGTAGCCCGGGGCGAAGCGACAGCCCCCGCAGCGCCCAGCGTGTCAGCTAACTGAGCTCAGCAAAACGAGGGCCGGTACTACCTGCCGGCCCTCTGTCTTTTTAGCCCTCTTGCAAATTACGCCGTCTAATTTTTAGACCGCTTCTCCTTTAGAGACTACCGGCTGGCTTTCGGATACAGCTCGGCTTCGTCTTCGGTGCCGCAGCAAAACGATAGGCTGGGGTCGACAATAAAACGCTTCTTCAATGATTGCCGGCCAATGAGCATGCGTAACCCCATATCGTCACGGTTAGTGAGGGTGACTTCGGTGAGAAAAGTGTGGCCTCCCAAGGCCAGCTGCATTTCTACAACGGGGCGTTTCTCGGTTTCGCCGTTAGAACTAGTGATTTTTCGGTAGTCGATGCATTTGGCCGAGCACTGAATCGCCGGGCGTCGCCGTCGCCTGACGGGGTGCACTTTAAAGTCGAGCCAATCGTCGCCCTTGTCGCTAGGACGTATGTCTACCGCATGCAGCGCCGAGGTTTTGGCACCGGTATCAATTTTGGCCAAGATGCCGGGTAAATTGAGGTCGGGTAGGGCGCACCACTCTTGCCAGCCAATAATAACCTTGGGCGGTTTGGGGCCGCGCCGGGCTTTTCGAACCATGGAGCTACTCACTGCTAGACCCCTTATTGGGGCAATAGTGCAATATGGCAGTTATTGGCTTGCGATTTCAATGGCATGCTCTAAAGTCTCGCTCCCGTTCTCACAGACTGAGGTAGTGGCTGCGCCATAGGACGGATTTTTTATTATTACCAAACCGGTTCGCACTCATGAAACTTGCCATTCTTTCTCGCGCCCCAAGGGCTTACAGCACCGTTCGATTTCGCGAAGCCGCCGAGCAGCGCGGCCACGATGTAAAGGTGCTCAACACCCTCAATTTTTCGATTGACCTCGACCGGGGCTCCCCGGATTTGTATTTCCGCACGCGGCAGCTGAGCGACTATGACGCCGTGTTACCCCGAGTGGGCGCTTCGGTCACTTATTACGGCACGGCGGTGGTGCGGCAGTTTCAGGAGATGGGAATCTTTTGCGCCAATACCGCCCACGGCATTCTCAACAGCCGGGATAAGCTGCGTAGCTTGCAAATTTTGAGTCGCCACAATATTGGCATTCCCCGAACCAGCTTTGTGCGTGACAAAAAAGACGTGTTGCCAGCCATTGAAAGGGTGGGGGGCGCTCCGGTGGTGATTAAGCTCATTGAGGGTACTCAGGGCATTGGCGTGCTGTTGGCCGACACCGTGAAACAGGCCGAGTCGATTATTGAGTTGCTGCAAAGCCAAAAACAAAACGTGCTGATTCAAAAGTTTGTTGCCGAGAGCAAGGGCCGGGACATTCGTGCCTTTGTCGTGGGCGATCGAGTGGTGGCTGCCATGCGCCGGGTGGCTCAGGGTCAGGAGTTTCGCAGCAACGTGCACCGGGGTGGTATTGCCGAGCCCGTTGAGCTTGACGACGAATACCGTGAGACCGCCGTACGCTGTGCCCAGATCATGGGTCTCAACGTGGCCGGGGTCGACATGCTGGAAGGCAAAAACGGCCCCCAAGTCATGGAAGTCAATTCCTCCCCAGGGCTTGAGGGCATTGAGACTTGTACTGAGCTGGATATTGCCGGGGCGGTGGTCGACTACATTGCCGCCCAAGTCGACTTTCCCGAGATCGACGTGCGTCAGCGCCTAACGGTGAGTAAGGGCTACGGGGTGAGTGAAATTTATATTCCCGAGGGCTCCGAGTTTGTAGGCAAAACCGTGGCTGACTTTCAGCTTAATGACCGAGAGCTCAACGTACTCACGCTGTATCGAGGCACCCGGGTGATTCCTAACCCCCGCCTCAGTCGTGAGTTGGAAGCCGAAGACAAATTGCTGTGTTTCGGCAAGCTCGAAGTCATGCGCGGCATGATTCCTGTGCGCACTCGCCGGCGCCGTCGACCGGTACCTCAAGACCTTCCCGAGCTGGACGACAGCGGCAGCGTCGCCGACTGACGTTTTTATCCCCAAGCACGCCGTTATTGGGCCACTTGTGGGCTGTTTCCCGTATACGCCTAGGCGTAGCATTTCGGTTGAGTAAGGCTGCATCAAAGCTATGGTTTGGTTTTCGAGACCGAGGGCTCGGCCGTCACCGATAGGCTTATCGGCGCTGTGGTGAATAGCCTTAAGCACGGCGCGATACACAGCGCTAACAGCCCTGCTACCAAGCGCTTGCTTTGTGCCGTTATGGGGTTTTTAGGGGGCACTACTCCCCGTGAAGCCCCCGATGGGATCACTGCAAAAGGCAGTGGCATGTTGAACAAATAATAAGATCGTGGAGTGTGGTTATGACAAACCAGCCATCACAAGAATTTGGTTTTGGAACACAAATACGCAAGTCACCTTACTTTGACGCCACGGTGCGCTGGGGTGCTCAGGGCTTTTCGGTGTACAACCACATGTACATTCCCCGTGACTTTGGTGACCCCGAGCAAAACTTTTGGAACTTGGTGAACACCGCCATTCTTTGCGACGTAGCGGTAGAGCGGCAGGTACAAATTACCGGCCCCGACGCAGCCCGGTTTGTGCAGCTACTCACGCCGAGAGATCTCTCGAAACTGGCAGTGGGCCAGTGCAAGTACGTCATGATCACGAACAACGATGGCTGTATTTTGAACGACCCGGTGCTG
>ERZ1048068.2301-NODE-2301-length-13617-cov-12.561790_pt1 | contig 13617 bp, 15 predicted proteins | sample MGYA00383098_ERZ1048068 | MGnify/ENA primary metagenome ERZ1048068 (study PRJEB29581, sample SAMEA5548368) | metagenome | biome: marine; feature: coastal; material: water | depth 1 m | study: Short-term variability in the microbial, nano- and picoplankton... | reverse complement strand
CCAAAACGGATGCCAAATCGCTCTCCAATCATAACCACTTCGCCCTTAGCAATTTTGGTATTATTTACTAAGATATCAAGCGGATCTCCAGCTAATCTATCGAGCTCCACAACAGATCCTTCATTCAACCTCAAAAGGTCACGAATCGTGATTTCAGTGCGGCCAACTTCGACAGTCAGCTCTACATCAATATTTTCCAATACTTTTAAGTTTTCAATTCCAACGTGTTTTTTGTCAGCATCATCAGCTTTTTTATCTTCAGCCATTTTCTTTGTCCTTTTTAAGTGAAATTCTTTTTGTCATTGAAACCGCGGCGTTCCCACCCAATTTCCCAATTTCAGCTTTGTAAACGGGCTCACCCGATACCTTTATGGTAATATTTTCTGGCATGGAAATCGGAAAAGTATCGCCCACACCACTTTTTAAGAGGCGTCCTAAATTCGCTTTGGCAGTCGTTAACTCAGCCGACAAAGGCAAATTTATGGACAGGACTGCCTGCTCTAATTTTTCTTTCCAAGTGCGATCGTCTTGTACAAATTCGTTTTGAACACGCGACCTTAATTGCGACGATATTGGCTTTAATGTTTGCAAGGGATACAAAACGTCAAAGCTTGCCGGCTCTGAATCTGGCATTTGAACCATAAATGAACACACAATCACTGTATCTGCGCCGTCAACAAAAGACACAAATTGGATATTCTCTTCTCGAGATAATGGCTCAAAGCTAGTAACAAAAAGATCTTTCCAAGCATTCTCCATTGCCCGGTTCATACCGTCAGTAATAATTTGAATAATTCGCTGTTCCGTTGCCGTAAACTCTCCCTTCGCTTGATGAAGAGCTTTTATTTTTGAGCCGCCATAATAGGAATTAGTCAAGATCGAGATAAAAGAAGACTGCACCACTAAGAGAGAGTTCCCCCTCAACTCGTCTAGTCTATTGGTCGTCACACTTACAAAGTTATCGCAAGTCTCAACATACTCATCAAACGATTTCACTTCTGGAGGAAAGGATGAGATCCGCGGCATAATTCGCAGCATCGGAAGAAATACAGAGCGTGTAAATCTACAAATTTTTTCATTAACCATTCTGAGTGCATAGTAGTCACCAAGAAGTGAAAGGTCCTCTGAACCAAAATCAAACTCTCTAACTGCTGTGGTATCAAAGACCGCAGGAGTGTCTTCCTTACTAGCACCATTATCTAATCCACTAAGTAGGGCTTCCACTTCGTCATTAGAAAGTTTTCTAGAACCAACCATTTAATTTGGGCCTTTTATTGGAGTACAAACGATGTGAAATGAACGCCTTCAACACCGCCAAAGCCCTCGAGGTCCTCTAGTTTTACATTTATTGCATCCTTTATGCTGTCGGCAAGCTTATCTCTGCCGACTTTTCCGTCTATGTCATCTACAGAATAAGTGCCCATAACCCCCAAAACTTCCGAACGAAGGGCCATCTGATGTTTTTCGACGTTTTCAATTACAGTTTCATCGTATTGGGTAGATACACCCACGCTAATTTGTAAAAATTGCTTTGATTTATTTAAGTTAGTCGTAAAATTATCTGCAAAAGTGTAATAGCTCGTAACAAACGTCTCATTTACAGGCGTCTCTTTTGAAACCTTTTGTGGCTCCAGGTCCTCTTCATTGAGGCCATCTGCACTGGGCAATTGTCCAGCTTGTTTGAGTTTTTTCTCAATCAGCTCTTCAACCTGTTCCACTGGCGTTTGAGTGGGCATAAATAAGAAAGCCCCCGCCCCAAGCCCTATGCCCAACAATACGATTGGACCCAATCCAAAAAGGGCGATTTTCTGGAAATTGATTTTTCGTTTTGGAGCTTCTTCAGCCATAATCTTATCCTAAGCGATCAAGTTCAAACCAGTTGGTGTTCTGTAAGAACTGGTTGTCTGAGTATTTTGTATTGTAGCACTTTCTAGCACACTGTCTGCTTTGCCAGTAAGCTTGTTTCTGTTTTGACTTGAGTTTTGCCTTTGCTGATCAGCGCCACTCTGCATACCGACGGAAAAGCTCGCAAGTTTCATACCATTCTGGCCGGTTAATTGCAGCAACGAATCTTCGTTTGCACGCAAAATACTTGCAGCAGCCTGGGTCTCTGCGAACATCCGAATGTCTAAAGACTGTTTGTCCATCAAAATGTTCACTTTGATTTTTCCAAAGCTCTCCGGCTCTAAATTAATCTCGAAATTTTCTTTGCCGTTCAGAACCTTATCAACAACTAGCATACTTATTCTTGAGGCATACTGAGCATCATAAAGGGAAACATTATTATTAAAGCTAGACTGATGGCCAATTGTACTGGCTGTTGATCCAGATTGAGCTTGAGACGTATTTTGATTACTAAATTTCTCACTAGAATAATTTAATAAATTTATATTTTCGCCAGAAACCAACCTAGAGCCAGAGGTCGCTATTGTGGACGGGAGCGAGCTTAAACTCGAAATCGACTTTAACCTTAAAACTTCTGCTGCCTCAATAAAAGACTTAGGATCAAAAGACGTAGACGTATTTTGACCTTCAACCAGAACTTTATCCAGTTTCTTGCTTATAAAGTTAGCCTTTTCGAAATTAGACTTGAAAAAACTTTTTAGCTCAGCCGTTAAAGCTAGAGCACTGGAAGCCACACTATCATTATTATCGTTATGTACTCCGGCTACTAACTTTATTTTTTGATCTAAAATCAATTGAATTTGATCGACATCGATAGGTTTCTTATTTTCTTCAAAAATCTGAAATCCATAGTTTTTATCTGATGAAATGAATTTGTTGTTTTCTGCACCAGTCTTTGCCCAGGCATCAATATTCAAACCCGCAACGTCCATTCCAGTAGTTTTTAATATTATTTGTGTGGCGCTAGAAGAAAAAGCTGACATTTCTTCTAGAGAATGCAGGAGTGCTTTAGCGTCGCCTCTAATATCGGCACTTCCATCAATGACACCATCAGCCGTTCCAGAAAACTGCTGCACCTCGAAACCTTGGCCTGTGCCAATTTCACTATTTGTATATGATTTTAAATTTATTTTAAATCTAACAAAATCTGGAAGTTCTTTTAAATTTGTATCATTAGGTATCGCTAGTACAACGAGCAATTTGGAACGTGGGTCGACGCTGGGGTCAATCTCAACAGTCTTCGTTACCCCCATCAAATTTGTACCTAAAACTAGGTCTTGTTGCTCAGGTAAATCAATTATGTCGAACGCACCCAAATCACCTTGATGATCAAACAAATTAACTTTAACGGGAATAAATGGATCAAATTCCTCCGTTACTATGTCATAGTTGCTAATCTTAACTGGCACGACTTGCGGTATTAAAAATTCACCAGTAATTGGTTCGTTGGTTTTTTGGTCACTTTCAGAGTATACGTAATCCTGCAAATTTACTTTTAAATCTCTGATATCAAACAATATTGTCGATGGACCAGTATCATTCACCTCAAGTTTCACAGGTGCACCTTTTAAAAGCCCAGTCAAAATGCTTAAAGCGCCGCCCTCGGCCAAATTATTCTCTAATGTCTTATCGGGCTGACTTACATCGGTTGAGTTCTCATCAGAAAAGTTCAGTGCCCGAAATAGTTGTTCCATGGTAAATATGTTAGATCCGGGATAGCTGTTGTCAGCAACAATATCCGCTGAAACCAAATTTAACCTAGAGTCCACAAATGCAGCCGTCGCATTTAAATCAATACGGGCCCCGATATTTCCACCACTTTCCAGGTAACCAACAAGGCCATCAACCCCTTGTTCTTCGATAGCGCCTTCTAAACTATCTTCAAATTTTATTAGTCCATTATCAATTGCTTGAGAAAGAAATTCTTTTGGAGAAAGTTTATTTTCAGAGGCCTGATCTAGATTACCAATACTAATATTTAACTTTTCATTTTCCGACAGAGTCTCAGGATTTCCATCACTCAGCGAATGCAACACAATAGAAAAATTTGCAAAGAGTGATTCACCATCGCTTCGCAAATCGTCAGCGCCTTTTAGTCCTAACTGCCAATCGGCATTAGCCGACCCAATAACACCACTGAAAGAGATACTCATATGCAAAACCTCAAGCCTTTTCAGGATCAATGCAGCAAATTTTGTACCAATTATTTTTTCCGAAAGAATATATTTCGGTCAATTTTTTTTAATTCCTTTTCTCTAAACTCTTCTATTTTCAAATCATTTAATTTTTCTATCATTTTTTTATTCTTACGTTCATAATTAGATACCAGCTTTTGCAAATGTATTTTTTCCTTGGTAAGAAATTCTATTCTATTTTCGACAATTTCTTTTTGACTGATCATTTTTTCACGCAGTTTACTATTAATCAGTGCTCGGTGACCGCTTTGAACCACCCCCAACTCCACCGTCTCTTCAATATTGAAGGTTAAATCATTTTCCAATTTACGAATTTTATCAATATTTTCATTGACACTGCATAATTCAAACTGTGTTTTTAATTTTTTATTTTTACCTTGGCGGTAAATTAGGTCAAAAATCTTATACTTAGCCATCAGATCAATTACCCGAATACATTTGAAAGCAAACGCTCAGTTTGCACAAATGAGAAATTTTCTGCTTGATCTTGATGTAGGAAACCTACAATTTTTGGCCAAACCTGGACTGCCAGATCTAGGTCTGCATCTTGACCCTGCACATACCCACCCATCAAAAGAAGATCCTGATTTTCCTGATATACAGACACTAATTTCCTCAATTTACGAGCGTCTTGCAAATGCTTTTCGCCACATAGTTCATCCATAAGGCGACTTACAGAATTGCTGACATCGATTGCAGGGTAAATTCCTTGTTGAGCCAGTTTACGTGATAATACAATGTGACCATCCAGAATGGCGCGAGCATTATCAACAATTGGATCCGAAACTGTGTCGTCACCATCAGCAAGAATTGTGTAGATCGAAGTTATGGAGCCTACGCCATTTACACCCACACCGGTTCGCTCAATTAACTCGGGTATTAGAGAAATGACAGATGGAGGATATCCCCTAGCCGTCGGCTGCTCTCCCAAAGACAATCCAATTTCTCGCTGAGCATGCGCGACCCGCGTCAAAGAATCCAAAATAAGTAAAACATTTTTACCCTGGTCTCGAAAATACTCTGCAATGCTGGTAGCCCTTTTCGCACCCTGTATTCTAAGAAGTGCAGATCGATCCGCGGGAACGGCAACAATTACAACTTTATGCTTTGAGTGAGAGCTAGTGATTTCTTTAGAAAAAGAAGCTAGTTCTCTTCCCCTTTCTCCAATAAGCCCAACGACGATTACGTCTGCCTCAGCACTTCGAGTAATCATACTCAAAAGCACTGACTTACCGACACCTGACCCAGCTACAATACCCATCCTCTGACCACGGCCAATCGATGTTATTGCGTTAATACTTTTAATGCCAACATCAAAAATCTCTGTAATCCCCCCCCTGTCAAATGGATTCACAGTTTTCCCCGCCATAGGGTAACGCTCCACCACCTCAATAGGACCCTGCCCATCAAGCGGATCACCTAACCCATCAATCACCCGCCCCAAAAGCTTTGAACCGACATCAATTTTTTTAAGCCCCTCAGTAGCAGTAACACTGTCACCACTAAAAATTTCTGAACCTTTCTCGTATTGAAAAATTATGTTTTTATTATCCCGAAAACCAATAACAGCTCCCTTTGATAATGATCCAAATTTTGATTTAATAACGCATTCCGAGCCAATTGAAGCTGGGAAATGGCTACTTTCTATAACCTGGCCGTCAAAGGAAGTGACCGTTCCACTGTATTCTACCCTTTCGACCTCAAAAACGCGTTTCTCGACACTACGAAAAACCTTTTCAAGCAATGACTGACCACCTGAAACCTGATTATTTTCTTTATTAGCAGGCATCTGATTCAGTCGCCTTTCGCGAAATCAAACAATGAAACTCGTGCGGAGGATTTATTGCATAATACCTCAAATTCGCCTCGCTTAAGAGTTTCCTTCTCGTCAATTCGATACTGTAGATCGCCATCAAGCACCAATTTATTCAATACCGTAAAATCTTTAGAATTTAGGTGAATTTTCACTTCATTATCATTATCAGCTATTTGTTTTACTACACGGGAAATTTTTTTGCCAAAAGGCGCTGGCATTTTATCAATTTTCGTGCCTGCGAGATCCGACGCTACGGACAATATAAAATTAGATATTTGCGTCTCTAATTCATCAGCAATAAAGTTGGATGCTCCCATTACTGCCTTTAGGGTAACCGATAAATCTTCTTCAGCCTCTGCTAGTTTTTCTTCAAAACTTGTTTTCAGTTCCGCCATTTCCTTCGAAAAATCAACGCCCTCACTTCCAGAACGCCTTTGTGTTGAGACATCTTCTATCTGACTACTTAAATCTGAGTTCACAAACGTGTCATCAGAAATTTCGATATGATTTTCATTTCTAGAATCTTTAAACTCTTTTTTATTCGAATTTAATAAAACAACCTCACCGGTCTCCTGTGGGTCCTGTGTTTTGCGTTCAATGATGTCATCATTTTCATTTAAAAAAGACGTTACAACAGACGCTTGCTGTTCGGCCTCCATTAAATCCTTGTCTTCAGAAATCTCAAGGATGTTCTTTTGTTCAATCTCATCCAAAGAGTGAGTTTCATTTGCGCCGAGTTCTTCTTGATCTATGATATCATTTTTTTCATCACTATCCGCAAGGTTTGAACGCACTAAATCAAATAGACTATTGGATTTCACAAACTTTTCCTCGCCAATATCAGAAATATTGTCGGGTCGAAACTCAGTTAGGCTAGCCGCTTTAAGCAAACCAACCAAGTCGGAACTGGTTAAAGCCTTCTCATCATCAGGTACATCTGAGGCCGTATTCATTAGACCATTTCCTCACCACCTCGACCAGCAAGAACAATTGTACCATCATCCGATAGCTTTCTAGCTACGTTAATAATTTGTTTTTGAGCTTCTTGGACTTCAGTAAGTCGGACAGGACCAAGGGCCTCCATTTCATCGCGAATGTTTGCTGCTGCGCGAGTCGACATACAGCCTAATAATTTGTCTTGAAGAGCAGCTTCCGCTCCCTTCATCGCAATGATCAAAACATCTTGATCAACAGACCGCAGAAGTGTTTGTAGCGATCTATCGTCCGAACTTGAGAGGTTTTCAAAAACGAACATATTGTCTTGGATCTCCGCCATGAGATCTTTGTCTTCTTTTTTGATCGAGGTGAGAATTCGTGTTTCCATTTCTGTTTTTGTAAAGTTCATAATTTTAGCAGCCGCTTTTACGCCGCCAATTTTTGACGCACGAAGAGAGGTATTCGCAGCAAATTTTTCTTTCATCACGCGCTCTAGCTCTTTGACGGCGCCTGGCTCTACAGTCTCAATTGTGGCAATCCGCCTAACGATATCCGCTTGGATGTCGTCCGGTAGTAACGTTAGGACATCCGCTCCTAATCCAAAGTCTAGATAGGAAATAATCAAAGCTTTAATTTGAGGATGTTCATCTATAATCAACTCAGAAATTGCGCGAGCATCCATCCAATCTAGAATATCAATGGCTGACTCTGAGCTCGCTGGTGTAATTCGGCCTAGAACAGACTGAGCCTTATCTTCACCCAACGCACGTATCATAACATTTTCAATATAGCGTCCAGCACCCAGTCCTAAACCAGTTTGCTTTTTAATGGTTTCAAGAAATTCATCTAAAACCATATTGACCGTGTTTTGATCGACGCCCGCCACAGAATACATTGCCGTACCCAAGTGCTGAACCTCTCGAGGCGTCAAGTTTTGTAAGACTTGCGCCGCTTCTTCTTCACCAAGAAGCATCATGAGGATAGCAGATTTTTCTGTGCCAGAAAGCTCTGCTAATTTTTCGATGTCTGATACTTCTTCAGCCATTTTTCACTCCTAAGATAGCAAATCGAGATCTTGCCGCATTAACTGCTTAAAGACGTTAGCCACTCGACCAGCCTCGTCTGCCACAATCATTCGAACAAGGGCAACTTTATCATCATACGTGTTCGCAGTGTCCAAAAGATCTGCGGAAATTCCACTCTTCTTTTTAGGCTTTAATTTTGCCTTGATGCCTTCAAGCGTTTCTCCTTCATCCACCTCAACTGCTTTTGTACTTTCAACACGTTGGGTAGCCAAATCAGCCATAGTTTCGGCCTCAGCATACAACTCCATAACTGAGTTGGTACTTGAAGTAGGTACTAAAATCCTTGAAAGCATTGGACGCACTACACCAAGGGATATAAAACCAAGCAGTATAACAATTAAAGTTTTTTCAATAATCGATTTAAACCAAGCCGTTTCATACCACTGGATTTGCTCACCAAAAATTTCATCATTAAACAATTGGGATGTAATTGTTAAGCTGTCGCCACGATCACTTTTTATTCCAATTGCGCTAGAAATTAATTGCTCCAACTCATTTTTAATTTTATCCGAAATGGGTTCATAACTGACCTCGCCAGTATCTGGATCAATCACTTTGCGATCTCTAACTAATACCGCAGCATCAATTCTAGAAATCGTATTAGATGGTGTAGTGACGGTTTCAAATTTACGACTGACCTCATAATTCTTAAGCTCTGTTGAAGATTTTGTCTCAAATTCACTATTTTCTTCAGCTCCACTCAAACCAAGCTTTGCACGCGAATTTGCCGTATCTATTTGAGCCTCTGCTGGCGGCTGATTAGATATTGCGCCTGGAATACCAACTGCATCTTTTTTTGCAGTTACATTCAGAGAGCTTTGTTCACTCAAGATGGCAGAGTCATTTGGATCAACCAGTTCCTGAGAGGTCTCGCGACGCGTAAAGTCAATTTCCAAGTTCACTTGCGCGGTCACATTTGAAGCACCGACAATTGGCGCAACCAAGCTTTGAATTCTAGACCGGTAGATACCCTCTAATCGCATCCTGTATGCAAGCTGACTGTCAGCCATGACTTCATCAGGATTATCTGGAGAATACGATAGTAAGCGGCCAGATTGATCAATGATAGATACGCCACTTTGTCCCATGCCTGGGATCGACGACGCAACTAAGTTGGTGATTGCCCTGACCTGGGTTTGATCAAGCTGCCGCCCATTCTTTAGAGTAACAAATACCGAAGCGGTGGGAGCTGTCTGATTGCGAATAAATACTGACTTTTCTGGCAACGCTAGATGCACTCGTGCAGCCTGTACGCTACTTATCTCAGCGATAGATCTCGATAGCTCGTTTTCTTGTAATTTTTTTAATTTCATTGTTTCAACGGAACGGGAAACGCCAAGCGGCAGATTATCAATCTCCTCAAAGCCATTTGCGGAATATTCTGGGAGACCTTGAGCTGCTAGTGAAATTCTGGCTTGATGATAGTCGTTCGTAGGTATCAAAACCTCCCCAGTAGCTGGATCGAGCTCCACACTCATGCCCATATTTTTCAGAGATTCATAAATCTTAGATTTGTCTGCATCAGACACAGAGGCGTACAAAGTAGTCATGTTAGGTTCGCGCATGGATACAAAAACGATCGCAGCCGTTACTGCCGTCAGTGCTGCTAAAATAGTTGGAAATGCACGTCGAAAGCTAGGTTGATCGATAGCTTCACGAATATTGGCGACAGCATTCTTGGGCGAAGTAAGCATGTTTCTTGAACTTACTTCGGTAGTTTCAATGCTAACCATCTGATCTGTATTTGCCATAGTTTTTATCCTACCCGCCTTATACCGGCATGTTCATGATATCTTTATAAGCGCTTAACGCTTTATTACGGATATTGAGAGTTAACTGAAATCCGACTGATGAAATTTGTTGATTAATCATAACTTTAGACAAATCACTTTCAGTACCAAGCTCATAGTCTCGAGCTAATTGTGAAGCTGAATTTTGAGCTTGTGCAACTTCGTTCAAGCCATCAGAAACTCTTTTGGAGAATGATGGACCTGTTTCAACAGATTTCGCCTGTAAGACATCTGCTGAAAGCTGAACCTTCTGCTTAATAGATGACAAATTTGTGTTAACAGCGGTAATATTTGAGCCTTGAATTTTCATAGTATATTCCTCACCCAACCTTTGCATGAAGTTTTGAACTGAGCGCGTCCATAGTATTTCTCGGGCTCAAGGTTAATTCATTGTCAAAAACGATATTGGCGCACCCAATTTCCGCTGAATGACTGAATATTTCAGCGCGCTGAATGACATTGTCGAGTTCTCTTACATTCCCAGGCCAGTCATGCTCCATGAGCTTTTTTAATGCCTCTGACGAGAGCACTTTTAGAATGGCTTTTTCAGAAAAATTTCTTGTAAGAAGATGTGCAGCTATCGCTGGTATATCAAACCTTCGTGATTTCAGTGCACTCGTCGATATTGGAAAGACATTTAGACGATAAAACAGGTCTTCTCTAAAATTGTTTAACCTGATCTCTTCAACCATATTTCTGTTAGTGGTTGCCAAAACTCTAATATCGACAGGAATTTCTTTTGTGCTTCCAACCGGAGTCACTACTTTTTCCTGCAAAACCCTGAGTAATTTGGACTGAAGCGCAAGGGGCATTTCTGATATCTCGTCGAGTAAGATTGTTCCAGAATGTGCCGCTCGGAAAAGACCGGTATTTGATTGCATGGCACCTGTAAAGGAGCCTTTTTCATGCCCAAAAAGCATGGATTCTAACATATTTTCAGGAATTGCCGCACAATTCACCGCTATAAAGGCTTCATCTTTTCGTGATGATTTGGCATGCAAAAGCTTTGCAACCACTTCTTTACCTGTGCCTGTTGGACCATTTACCAGTACACTTGCACTGGATCCTGCGACTCTACAAAGTAGGTTCACTAAATCTGCAGTTTCAGGGTCGTCACAGGGCAAGTTAACATACTTTCCCAAAAATTGTTCTACAAACATATTTAAATAAAAACAGCTTATAGATGAACAATCCGTCAAATCTACTGGCACATGAACGAACTTAATAGCTCCGTTGCGCTTTTCTTTAATCTCAAATGTCTCAGAGGCAGCTATGAGTACAAATACTTTAGTGATTTTTTTAGATCGAATATACGACTCAAACTTATCAGAATTAACGTCGCAATTTTTCGATGCTCCAGAAATGATTAAGTGCCGCTCTTTGGAAATCGTATTGATACAAGCTTCATCATCCAAGATAGACCACTCCACACCTCTTTTATTAAGGGCGCTACAGATAGATTTGGTAAAGGTGTTATCCCCAGCATCAATTAAAAAGTTTGTCATCTTCGTCCTCCACCGCAGTGATGCACGTCTCATGCCAAATAAAATATAATATTAAAAAACAATTAATTAAATAAATTTTTTGTAGGAAAATATAATGACGCAGTGCAACATTCATAATTTTGACACTTAGCTAACATAAAATAAAATACGTCGTTAAGGTTTATGAAGGAGAAAATATCATGAATGCAAAAGCCGCTATAAACAAATATACTGCGATAAAAACACAAACACTTTCTAGTCAAGACATCGGGTACAATGTAGTTAGCACCGCTCTAATTAAGCTTGAGACAAGTTTGCAATCGCTCTTGACGTCGACGAATCCAGAAAAATCTGCAAAAGCCTTCGAAGCAGCTTTACTCACAATCTACTTTTTACAAAAAAGCTTAGATTTTAAAGACCAGGGGAATTTAGCAATAAATTTATATCGCTTATATGAATTCTGTCGGGTCAAGCTAATCGAAATAGGTATTCAAGACAGCTTTGGTAATCACGAAATACGAAAATGTCATTCCTTTGTGAATGAAATCCGGTTAAGCTGGGATAGCGTAAAAAATAAATAACCGGTTAGGCAGCGCAATGTATGCACCAGAATTTGTATTCGGAATAGCTTCAGCAGAGCTGGCTTCCCGTTACATAACCTCAAGTCTGGAAATTGAAACAATCGCATACAAAATATCGATGCTTCTACAATCTAACTATAGCGGTGAAAATTCAGAAAATATTAAAAGTACAGCTGAGTCGTTTATGCATAGTATGCTTGAAGCAGGCATCGAAAATTCCGATGCTATTCTATTGAATTATCAATACGAAAAGTTTCTGTATAAGGGCAACGGCAAAATTAGAAATTGGTCACCGATGTTTGGGGACCCTATGCAGGGCATCAAAAAAAAGCTCTATACACCAACAATAGTAAATCGAGATTTCAAAGCCTTTGTTTACAGAACGAAGCAAAGTGGAGCTTACAATTGCCCACCAGGATGGTCTCTCAGCACCCAAACAACAAATGCTTTTCTCAACAAATTAGGAAACTTAGAGGTAAGTGCTTTTGATATAATTAAGTCAAGCGATTAAATTGGTGTGTAAGTGTGGCCTAAGTTTAGGTGTGGTAGATATATTGAAGTACTTGGTGGCCGCTATATTCTGTTGGTAGGCAGGCGATACAGCACCCTGCGCTAACTGTCTATTCTCTGTAAGGATAGCAGACGGAGTAAGATAAGGACTAAATAATCGAGACGTATAATCTGCAGTACCTTGGGATCTATCCGTGCGATGTACAGGTGTTATAGTTTGCCCTGCAGGGCCAAAAGAACTTGAGTTAAGAACACCAGAAACTATCGGTTGATCTGGAAATTTAACAGCCGGAAGGTTAGGAGTTTTCAAGTCTACAGCTAGCATAACTAAACTATAGACACATTTACGAAGCTACTTCAAGATTTTGCTAAAAAGGAAACATAATGAAGCGAAAATGCACTTTTTGCGAAAAGTCTCGTTTAGCGTTTATCTGGGTTATTGCTTCGGTGATTATAATAAATGCCGTTTTTAATCTTGTGTACTCTAATGATGCCCTCACTACATTCCAAATATTAAAGCTTCCACTGGGGCTTTGCATAGTGGCGTTTTTAATTAAGCTTTTACTTAGAAGAGATTAATCACCTTAATCTCAAAATCAGTCTACGCCGCGGATGTGACAACTGAACTCAGCAGAGATGGCTCAATAGACTGTTCTTTATTTAAATTAACAACTAAATCCGCCTTGTGTGTACATTCATCTTTGCCATTATAATAGGAACAAGAAATTACAAATTTCATGTCTCGGTGCGAGCGGTTATTTTTTTCATTTAGCGTCATAAATGGTCCTCCTTACAGGCAAAGCCGCAATTTTCGTGCCAAAAATTAGATTATGTTGTAATTTATTATATAGACATAATGAATGTCTGGATTGTAGCCGTTTTTAACTAAGTAATCGTTTAGTCCATCCATTATTCTGTCAGTAATTACTTTGCGCCCCTCAATGGTTGTTAACTCTGCGCTGGTAGTATCCACAGCGAGGGTAGAAATTTCAGAAACGAGGTCGGCTTCAATTTCATAGATTGCTTTTATAAAAAAATCAGCTGTGACGTTAGTCTGAAATGTGGCTACCGCAACCTCGAAACTGAACAGTTCTTTGGTATCGAGCAGACGTCCCTGGAAAACGTTTTCAATTTTTAAATAGTTGTATTTGTCAACAAGTACAGGGTTACCGTCGCCTGGCACACCCTCTGAACTCAATTCCGTATCTGTTGACCCCTGCAAACTTTCGGATCCTATCAAAGCATCAACCTGCTCTGTGTAGTACACACCCGAATAATCAGTTTTCACTAATAAATGCCCGAAGCTAAATAGCAA
>ERZ1048068.2294-NODE-2294-length-13639-cov-13.856228_pt1 | contig 13639 bp, 9 predicted proteins | sample MGYA00383098_ERZ1048068 | MGnify/ENA primary metagenome ERZ1048068 (study PRJEB29581, sample SAMEA5548368) | metagenome | biome: marine; feature: coastal; material: water | depth 1 m | study: Short-term variability in the microbial, nano- and picoplankton... | reverse complement strand
TATGTCCCAAAAGCGTGATTTCTGATGGATTTATATTTGAGTGACTACCATAGTTATTTTCTGACCAGCATATAACACGGTCTAGATCTTCGAGTTCTTTTGTGTAGTTATTATTTCCAAACGCTTCAAGGTCTGGAAAATCAATAGGTTCCTCACGTGTGCCTCCATTGTGCGAAAAATTAAATTTAAGCACTGAAAAACCCGATATGGCAAGGGACTCACACAACAAAGACCAAGCCCCCCAATCTTTAAAACCCTTATAACCATGACAAAAAATAATCAAAGGAGCCGATTCAACAGAGCTATTGTAAATTAAGTCAGCAAGGATAGGTTTTCTGTTTGCGCTCTCTATTATAATATTTAAATCAACAACTATCAACTAGACTTCTTTTTCTGTAAAATCAACTTTTGGATCAAATAACTCCAAAATTAATTTTTTAAGTTCAAGTTCGTAACTTTCAATTATTTGAGGTGATAGTTGAGTGATTTTCTGTGCGTATGCTCCAGGTTTATCTTTTTTGGCAAATCTAAGAAACCCTGATTTTAAATTTTTAAAAGAAATAATTCCAGCTTCTACAGCCCCAACAAAAGGAGCTTGCTGGTTAAGCATATAAGCGTAGGTCAAAACCTGAAAACTTTTACTATATGCTTTGTAATCTTGCGTGAGATCTTCCCAGTTAATAAGTTCTAAATCTGATTTAGACACTTGAGATGTCTTATAATCTATAATTCTTTTATTGCCATTACAAGAATCTACTCTATCGATTGTTCCGTTGAGTTGAATTGGAAACGGAAGTTCAGGAATCGTAACAGTCGCCTTAATCTTTGATTCTATAGCTTCGATTTTAATTTTGTCTCCGTTATTAATGCAAGCCACTTCGTATTCCAAAAAGTTAAAAATATACCTCTTGGCAACCTCAAAGCTAATAAGGTTAGAGCCTTGAGTAATATCCCCATCCTTATAAAGTTCTTTAAAATGATGGACAACTGTAGGTTCAATTTTAGGTTTTAAATCATTAATCATTTGGATATCCAAAACGGATCCAATTAAAGGCTTGTAAAAATCTTCAAGAGTGTTATGAATAATACTTCCAAACGTGTTAGCAGCAACCGTTTCTTCAAACAGGTTTTCAACTTTGATTCCTAATATTTTTTGGTTATAAAAATCGATTGGGTTACGAATATATTGACTCAATGAAGATGGAGAAAACCCTTTGAATGCAACGTCTTTAAGTTTATAAATAATTTCTGGAGATTTTTTAATATTTAAATGATCTAAAGGTAATTTTGGTGTTTGTGGAATTACAATTTTATGTTGGATCTTATGTATTTTTTCGTGTTCCAATTGAACTATAAAACGGCTCAGTTCCCCACCACTTAAAGGATCAGGCTCTGTATTGTATATAATATGTACATTTTGTGCTTTTTGAAGAAGACGATAAAAATGGTAGGTGTAAATCGCATCCTTTTCTTTGTAAGTAGGAAGTCCATTTTCAATCTTAACATCGAACGGTATGAAAGAATTGTTTGTTTTACCCGCAGGAAGCACCCCTTCATTAACAGAGACAATAATTACAGTATCAAAATCTAGAACACGAGATTCAAGCATTCCCATTATTTGAAGCCCTTTGTGGGGCTGCCCTTTAAAATCTAAAGTTTCTTTACTCAATAAGTCCTTATAAATGCGTTGTAGGGCCTTAATCGAGGATATATAGCCGTAGGAACTATTGAGTTGTTGTAATTGATTAAATATTTCATAAAAACGAAATAAATACTCAAGAGGTAATAGGTTTTTGGTCTTAGATTGACTGTAATAATTTTGGAGTTTATAAATAAGCTCCAAAACGCTGTTAATTGCTTGGCTGGGTGAATTCTCCCAATTGGTGAACAAAAGCTCTAAAATCGATCTATGAGTCGGAGCAATTGCAATTATTTGATCCCTAGTTAGGCTACTAAGGTTGTTCTTGTTTAAGCTTGTAATGATCATTTGACCAGCGTCCTGATTTTCGTCTTCTAGCAAAGGGCGAGTGAACGGATTTGATAATACCCCTATTATATCCTGATAATGATAGCGAGAAGAGCTTTCTCTTTGAAGTTGAAACCATTGATTAACAAACCCTGAAAATGGGGTTTGTTTTAGGGGTAAGCCCATTGTAATATTGATCCCTTCAATAGTGCTTGGTATTGAATTTAGAACTGGAATTAACAAATCTTCATTACCTAATATCAAGGCAGTATTTTGAAGTTTGTCTTTAGAGTGTAGTTTGTTTAGAAGAGATCCTACATATTTAACCTGACCAATGTTCTTAGGGGTTCCAACAACAGAAATATTTTTAGGATTAGAATACTGGCTTGAAACCCATTTAAAAGGCTGTGATTTAAAGTGTGTCCAGCTTTTTTTATATTGTCTTACAAAATGACCCGCGTCGTGGTGTGGTGTATCAATGAATATTTGATCAATATCCCAGTAAACAGATGCCTTTCCCAGCTGTAATAAGTGCTGAATAACTCTAGCCTCAGAGGCGTTTAAAGCGTTAAACCCTATAAACACGTGAGACTTATGTGAATTCAACAGTGCATACCGCTCTAAATTTTCTACAGATTGACGATAAATTAGTCCCTGATAGCCCACTTTATTTTTTAACAAATGAGCAGTAAATTTTGAATAATAAGAATCAATTTTTTTCCAAAAAGAAAGATACCCTTTAATAAGTGGAGTTGGGTTTTTGTCAAGTGACCAGTGATTTATTTCTTGAATGGCTGTCAGATACTTAAATATCTCTTCTGAAGGAATTAAATAGCGATCTATCTCATTAAAATCTTGTAGGACAGTCGGAGCCCACTTACAAAAGCTATCAAAAGAATCCCTTTGGTCTAGCGGGGTAAGCTCTAAATAAACACTATAAAACTCAAAAACTAGCTCGGTATTGCTAAGAAGTCTTAACTGAGATAGTTCTTCAATAAAATACTCGATAGAAAGAATCTCTGGTAAAAAACCTGTTTTCTTACTTAAAGAAGCCCATTCTTTCTTTAAAAATAGACCAGCACGTTTGTTAGGAAGAATAAGGCGAAGTTTAGAGGTGTCTATTGAGTTTACCTCTAAATCTTTTAAAACGTCACAAATAAAACTTGTCATTTTATAAAAATAAAAAAACGCTTCGCGATAGCGAAGCGTTTTTTACTTTTTATTATGACGTTGGTAATAACTATTTAACCAACTTTACTTCAACACGTCTGTTAGCAGCTCTTCCTGCAGCAGTCATATTGGATTCTATTGGGGCTGTTTCACCAAAACCAATAGATTGTAATCTTTCACTTGCAACGCCATTAGCTGTAAGATAAGACATAACTTGTGATGCTCTGTTTTCTGAAAGTTTTTGGTTAAATCCTTCACTAGACACACTGTCTGTATGTCCTTCTATTACAAAATTAGCTTTTGGATATGCCGTTAATATCGCAGTAATTGCTTGTAACGTTGGCATTGCTTCTTTTTCAAAAGTTGACTTTCCAAGAGCAAAATTAATTGTTCTTGAATAACTGATTAACTGAGCCTGTTCTTCATCAGATGGGAAAACAACTTCTGGACATCCATTGTTGGCAACAGTTCCAGCTTCATCTGGACAGTTGTCGTCTTTGTCTAAAACACCGTCACTATCTCCATCTTTCCATGGACATCCATTGTTGGCAACTGGGCCAGCCTCGTTTGGACAAGCATCTTGTGCATTGGCAATACCATCTGCATCTGCATCTGGACATCCTGATAAAGCCTTAGTTCCAGCTTCGTTAGGACAAGTATCGTTGTTGTCAGAAACGCCATCTCCGTCAGAATCAGGGCAGCCATTGTATTCTGCAGATCCTGCTTGATTTGGACAAGTGTCTTCAGAGTCTTGAATTCCATCAGAATCAGAATCTGGACAACCATTAAATTCAGCTAAACCAGCTACATCTGGACATATATCAAACTTGTCATATACACCATCTCCATCAGAATCATTACCTCCAAACTTGATAGTAAGTCCTAAAGAGTGTTGAAAGTGATCTACTAATACTGTTTCATCAAAAGAGTTTTTTAAACCAGATTGAGCTGTAATTCCAACTAGGTCGTTGATCCAATAAGAGACTCCAAATGTAAGATTCATTGTAGCAAGGCCTTCAAGATCTGTAGAGCTTTCGTAAGCATCACCGGTATTCTCAGGTTGCTCCATCCAAGTATAACCACCTCCAAAACCGACGAAAGGCTCGAAGTTATTAGTATTTAAAAGTTCAGAGAAGCTATATTTGACCATTCCATCTAAGCCGTAATACATTAACTCTTCAACTTTAACTGCATCCTCGCTAGAAAGCTCAAAATCGATTCCAGGGGAGTGCAAATTAGGGTTCCACTTGGTGATTTTATTAGAAGATCCTGTAACTATAAATGAAAAGTTATCGTCTAGATATTTCCCAATAGAAATCACTGAGGGTGTAGGTCCAATAGACCACTCTCCAGCCACATTATATAGCCTAGAAAAGCTAATGTCTTCATTGCCAACTTGTTGGTCTATACCCAGAGGATCAACTGCATTAGTACCAATAGTTACTTGCCAAGGGTTGTTTTCGTCCTGTGCGTTTGCACTACCAATTACTAATAATAGTAATCCAGTTAAGACTAATCTGCTAAGATTTTTCATATAATAATATTTAAATTGTTTTTAGTTTACGATGCAAAAGTATGATGTTATATCTAGAAAACAAACTTAATAGCTAAAAAATAGCCTTTTGTAAGATCAATCCATACTATTGTTTACTGAAAAATCGGAGATCTGTCATTTAAAAAAGTCTCTCTCTGCTGAAAAATTAGCACTCTTTGACCTGTAAGTTAGAGTTTGTGTAAACGAGTAGTTTCTTTGTGACTTTGTAGCCCATTTCTTCTATTACTTTAGCATAATTCATTAGTTGCAGCTTGTGTTTGTCATTAAAAACGCCTGTTTTATAGTCTATAATGACAGAGGTTTGGTCTTCAAAAACAACCAAGCGATCAGGAATAATTATTTTTCCATTGCTCGTTATGATTTCTTTCTCGTTATAAATAGTGACTTCTGAGGTGTAATAGAGGCTCAAATCTGGATGATTTACAATGTCTTTAACACTCTGTAATAGAGTGTTTTTTTGTTCACTTGAAATAGCTCCAGTGTTCGTAAAATGATTAAATGTATTTTCAATATCAGATTTCGTGAAAATTCTAGATAACAACAAATGAACTAGGTTTCCTTTTTCAATTGCTTCTTTTTGAGAGGAGTCCCACAAATAACCGGCACTTGTTGCCATTGAGACATTGAGTTTTGACTTGGGTGTAGAAATGAATTCTGTTTGAATCTCCGTAGGATATCTGGGTGGCTTTGGATTATCTATTTTTTCGAGAAACCCAAATTCATATTCAAACTTTGAAGCGTCCCAGACGCCAAGTGATTTTAGATAATTAATCAATAGCCCTGAATAGGTTTTTGTGTTTTCACCTACTTTTTTTGAAACAGAAGCATTTCCAACTATATACAACTGCTCTACTGCACGGGTAAGAGCAACATAAAATAAATTAATATTATCTAACTCAAGCTTGGACTGATGATCGTTGTATACAGAGTTTGATTCTGGGCTATAATCTTCAAAATCCTTGTTAAAGCTCAATAAAAACTGTGAAAACGGAGCGAATGAGTCGTCCAAAGACAACCATTGCTTAGGGTCTAATTCTCTGTATATATCTAATTCTGCATATGGGAAAATTACAACTGGAAATTCCAAGCCTTTTGACTTATGTATTGTTATAATTTGAACGGCATTTATTCCTTTAGGAGTAACAATACTTAAACTTTCTTTCTTTTGATTGAAATGATCCAAAAATTGACGAACGCTGGTTGTTGGTTTTTGCGTAAACTCCAACACAAAATCTAGAAAGAATTGAACATAGGCATTAGACTCCGTTGACAACTCAAAACTACTAATTATATACTCAACTATTTCATAAAGGGAAAGCTTATGAGCTACTCGTGACGAAAAGTAAAACCCAATTTCCTTGAGTCTCTTAAAAAAACTGCCCACTCCCAACGAAAGAGTCTCTGATCGAAATGTGTGGGGGTTTTGAACATTTCTAATAGATACAATGTAATTTATTACTTCAAGTTTGGCTTTAACATTTGAAGGTTCGTTCAAATACTCTAAAAAAGCGATCATGAACTTTACTTGGGGAGATTTATATACTAATAATGTTTCACTAGAAATAATATCAATATTATGTTGACTCAAGAGGTTTGCTACTGACACTCCCTCTGCTTTCTTTCTTACGATAACACAAATATCATTTAGCCTTGTAGCAGAATCTGAAGCTATGTAGCCTTTTATTATCTTTAAAACTTTATTAGCATATAACTGTGATCTGTTTTCTCCTTTTTCAAATTTTAAGAAAGAAATATTAACATAACCAGATTTTGGATTGAATTCTAACTGTGGTGGAGTCTGGTATAATAATTTATAAGTCTCGTTAGAAAACACAAAGGACGACAAGTGCTTAAAAAAGTTATTGTTAAAATTAACAATCTCTCTACAGCTACGGTAGTTAGTTTCAAGGTATCCAGTATTGGACTTGAAAGGAAGTGAATTATCATTGTTGTAAAGCTCAATAAACTGCTCAGCCCTACCTCCTCTCCAGCGATAAATAGCTTGTTTGGCATCCCCCACTAGCATAGCACTACCGTTGGCTGATGCCAATGTGTTTGTGACCAACGGAACCAGATTTTCCCATTGAAGCTCAGAAGTGTCTTGAAATTCATCAATAAAAAAATGGTTGAATTTTTCTCCAATCCGCTCATATATAAAAGGGGCTGGCTGATTTTTTATTTCCCTACTTATAATCGCATTAAACTCCGATATTAATAGAAGATTATCCTCTTCTTTAATGGCCAATAACTCCTTGTTTATCAAACTTAATACTGAAAGAGGTGTGGAGTTTTTGCGTATGTTTTTGAGAAAACGTAAACGATAAACGGTAGTTTTTGTAACTTTAAAAGCCTGAATAAGCTCAGGGCGTATTCTATCAATTATATTAGCAGTTTCTGGCGATGTTTTTTGAGTATACAATGTTGATGAATCAATTGATTTTTGCCACTGCGCGTTAAAACTGATGTCAAATTTTTTGCAACTAAGTGCCGAAAAGTGCTTGGGTAATGAACCTCGTATAAAATCAGAAAACTCAATACCATTAAATAATATCAAGTCTAAAACCTGTTTTGATAGATTTATAATTTGTGTTTCTGCATCCTTGATTTTTTTTGTGAGAGACTTTTTTAAGGTTTCAAAATCTGTCAGAGAATGTTTTGCGAAGTCTTGTAAAATTTCAAGCTCTGTTTCTTTGACTAAAAGCTTGGCTGTTTTAACTAAGTCTAAAGCTATATTCCAACTCTTGTCGTTGTCTGCTTTACTCAGAGCAAATTCAACTAGGGTTTTTGTAAGAGTTTTGTCTTTGCCTACTTTTGACAGAAGGCGGCTAACTGCTTTATGCAATAGATGGTCTGTGTCAAGCTCTACTTCAAAATTTAAAGGGAGCCTAAGATCAAACGCAAAGGTCCGAATTATCCTCTGATTAAACTTGTCAATTGTTGAGATGTCAAATGCCGCATAGTTATGTAATACTTTATTTAGCAAGTTTTTAGATTTAATATGAACTGCTTGGGGAGAGCTTTTTAATTCATCAACAACTTGGCAAAATAAATCGTTTGGTTGGTCAAGTATATTAGCAGATGCAAAGTCCTTAAGCGCATCTATTATACGGGTTTTCATTTCGTCTACAGCTTTATTTGTAAACGTAATAGCTAAAACATGGCGATGTGGCAAAAACTCATTAGAACTCAAAATAATTTTCAAATAATCTTTAACCAAGGTAAATGTCTTCCCACTTCCTGCAGATGCGTTATAGATGTTAAATGTTGAGCTGGCCACTAAATAAAATTTATACCAAAATAAACAATCTTAATTATATATCTGTGGAAATTTTATTTGATTGTCGTAAATTTGAAAAAACATTTAAAACAGAATCTTATGGCTTTTGAATTACCTCAACTGAATTATGATTATGATGCCTTAGAGCCTCATATTGATGCTAGAACAATGGAAATCCATCACTCTAAACACCACAATGGATATACAAACAATTTAAATGTAGCTATTGCAGGAACTGAATTAGAAACCGAATCTATAGAGAGTATCCTTGGAAGCCTAGACATGAAAAACAAGGCTGTTCGAAATAACGGTGGTGGATTTTATAACCATTCACTTTTTTGGAACATTTTGAATCCTGAGGGCAAAAAAGAATTGTCAGGAGATCTTAATGAGTCAATTCTTGAAGCTTTCGGCTCATTCGAAAACTTTAAATCAGCCTTTAGTAAGGCGGCGGCTACACAGTTTGGGTCTGGATGGGCGTGGCTGTGTGTTCACAAGGGAGGCAAAGTTGAAGTGTGTTCTACTCCAAACCAAGACAATCCGTTAATGTCAGGAGTGTCATGTGGTGGAACTCCTATTCTTGGTTTAGACGTCTGGGAACACGCCTACTACCTAAACTACCAAAATCGACGTCCTGACTACATTGAAGCTTTCTTCAGTGTTATTAACTGGGCTGAGGTTGAAAAAAGATATCTGGCGGGTAAGTAATTTTAAAAAAAGCAAATAAAAAAGGTGAACTTCGTTCACCTTTTTTGCCCCAAATCTACCATGAACATAACCTAATATATTCTGGTAATTCAAATATAACCGTTTAACCTACATCTTCTTGAAATATTAGACATACTGCATTTTTATTAGACAAACCGTAGTGGCTGCTAATATGCTCTCTGCTTATTCCCTTCGAAAAAATTAATAAATGCTCTGTTAACAACCCTGTTCCCGCCTGGAGTTGGGTAATTTCCTGTAAAATACCAGTCTCCTAAGTTTTTAGGACAAGCTAAGTGTAAATTTTCTATAGGTTGAAAAAAGATTTTAACCTTTGCATTTATGCTTTCATCAGTCAAAAGCTCTGCTATTTTATCAGAAATTTGTTGAGGATTAAATGGAGCGTATATTTCTTTTACAAAGTTTTTAACTTTGCTATCTGGAAGATTTACCTGAGCTATACACCTAGAATAAATGTCATCGACTATATGATAACTGTTAGCGTCTTTCAGTAATGATAGTGCTGCCTTAAAAGCTACCAACCCCTCCAAGTTTGCCATATCAATTCCATAACAATCAGGGTATCTAATTTGTGGCGCAGAGGACACAACAATAATTTGTTTTGGAGAAAGTCTATCCATCATTTTAATAATACTCTTCTTTAAAGTAGTTCCTCGAACAATACTGTCATCAATAATTACTAGATTGTCTTCAGGCTTTATAACACCATAAGTAACATCATATACGTGAGCTACCAAATCATCCCGACTACTGTCCTCAGTAATAAATGTTCTGAGCTTAACATCTTTAATTGCAATTTTCTCAATTCGGGTATGCTCAGAAAGAATCTGTGTAACTTTGTCGGCAGATAGCGACCTAGTTCCCTTTAAAATATGCTCTGTTTTCTTCTCATTTAAGTACTCTTCTACTCTTTCAATCATTCCAAAAAATGAAGTTTCGGCTGTATTCGGGATATAAGAAAATACAGTGTGTTTTATATCATAGTTAATGTGTTTTAAAACCTCAGGGACAATGAGTTTTCCTAATAATTTTCGTTCTTGATAAATTTCTGCATCACTTCCTCTTGAAAAATATATTCTTTCAAAAGAACAAGCAAGTCGTTCTAAAGGCTTAAGAATTTGATCAATTGATATTTCACCTGACTTTTTGGTAATAATTGCACAGCCGGGGGGCAGCTCGTGAACATCCTCAAAATTAACATTAAACGCTGTCTGAATAACAGGGCGCTCTGAAGCTACAACAACAACTTCATCATCTTTATAATAGTACGCAGGGCGAATTCCAGATGGGTCCCTTAACACAAATGAATCTCCATGTCCTAAAAGGCCCGCCATCGCATAGCCTCCATCCCAATTCTTTGCAGCCTTTTTTAATATCTTCTTTAAATTAAGCCTCTCGGCTATCAAAGGGGAACATTGCATTTTTGTGTATCCTTCTCTTTTCAATTTCTTGTATAGTTTTGATACAGCATCGTCTAAAAAATGACCTATTTTTTCCATAATAGTGATCGTATCTGTATAATCTTTGGGGTGTTGCCCTATTTCGACAAGGTTTTTAAAAAGTGACTTCACATTTGTCATGTTGAAGTTTCCTGCTAAAATTAAATTTCGATGCATCCAATTATTCTGTCTCAAAAAGGGATGAACGCTTTCAACACTATTTTTTCCAAAAGTTCCATATCGGACGTGCCCCAACATTAACTCGCCAAGATAGGGTACCTTTTTTTTCTGAGCTTCAGCATCATTAGCAATATCTGGATTTTGGATTAATAGGTCATTTATACGAGTATTAATTTGATCAAAAATATCTTGAATTGGTTGTTGTTTTATTGATCGCACTCTACTAATATACCTTTCACCTGGCTGCATGTCTAATTTAATACTAGCAAACCCGGCCCCGTCTTGTCCGCGATTATGCTGTTTCTCCATGATGAGATACATTTTATTGATGCCATAAAAAGCAGTGCCATACTTTTTTTTATAAAAGTCTAGAGGTTTTAATAATCTAATTTGGGCAATTCCGCATTCATGTTGTAGTGCATCGCTCATACTGTCGGTTTAGGTATAACTTATTATTACTAAAAACGCGCCCATAATTAGTCGCGTTTTTAGTTGTCTTTATTCAATTTCAAATTGTGTCAGTTTTTTAAAAGCAATCAGTCGACGTTCGACTTCATCTGATTTAAGAGATTCAAGCCGCTCAGTACCAAATTTCTCAACACAAAAAGATGCTAGTGTTGAGCCATAAACAACTGCTTTTTTCATGGTATCAAAGTTAACCTTTTGAGATTCTGACAAAAACCCTGCAAGTCCTCCGGCAAATGTATCTCCAGCTCCCGTAGGGTCAAAAACAGATTCTAGCGGAAGTGCTGGTGCTGAAAACATGTTTTCATTATTGAATAGCAAAGCTCCGTGTTCACCTTTTTTAATTACAACATATTGCGGCCCCATGGCGTGAATTTTCTTAGCAGCAGATACCAACGAGTGCTCACCTGTTAGTTGTCTAGCCTCTTCATCATTAATTGTGATAACCTCAACGCGCTTAATGACCTCCATAAGTTCGTCAAGAGCGTTGTCCATCCAAAAATTCATTGTGTCCAGAATAACAAATGTTGACGAGCTATTCATTTGATCTAGAACACTAGATTGGACAATTGGGTGTAAATTACCTAAAACTAAAATATCTGCATCTTTATAATTATTGGGGACCACGGGCTGAAAACTTTCTAGGACATTAAGCTCTGTGGCTAAAGTGTCGCGACTATTCATGTTGTTGTGATATCGTCCACTCCAGAAAAATGTTTTCCCTTCTTTAACAATTTTAATACTTGAAATATCAATACCTTTTTCTGAAAAGAGAGTTAAATGGTCTTTTGGGAAATCGCCTCCGACCACAGAAACTATAGCGCTGCTGGTGTCAAATTGGGAGGCTGAAAGACCAATATAAGAAGCTGAACCTCCAAGTATTTTATTTGTTTTTCCAAATGGGGTCTCTATAGCATCAAATGCAACGGTCCCAACTATTAATAGCTTACTCATTGATCTTTTTAAAATTAAGAGACAAAGTTACATATTTTTGTTCTTAATAAGGCTGATTTATGGACCGTAATTGTACAAATTATTTACGTCCAAAATCTGCAGGAATTTCACCCCAAGCCTTTGTTTCCCATTTAACAATCGTTGTGGTGTAAGGGTTACTTTTTAACCACAAAACAGCTCTGTCTACCAGCTGAAACAGAGCTGCATTATCGGGATTTCGTACTAACTTAGTGTTACAGTGTTTTTTGTTGACCCAACTAATTGCTGTTCTAGAATCTGTGTAAATAAGTCGGTTGCTGTTTTTTTGCTTTAAAAGTGCCAATCCATGCACAAGTGCTAAAAACTCACCAATATTATTTGTGCCATTCTCAAATGGACCCTTGTGGAATAATTGTTTTTGGGACTTAGTGTCAACTCCTCTATACTCCATTTTGCCAGGATTACCGCTTGAGGCAGCATCTACAGAAATAGAGTTAAGGTTTGGCTGCCCAATTAGTCTTTTGCGAGATTCCGATAAAGGCTTTGAAATTTGATTTTTCCCAACATGGTCCAAGTAGCTCCCCTTAAAGGCTTGTTTAGCTAGCTTTAACGTTAAAAAGGATTTGTACTGAGCCCCCTCATAACTAGAAATCTGAGCTTTACATTCCTCCCAACTTTCAAAGACACCGGTATGGCGCCCTTTCCAAACAGTATAATATTTCGTTTTTGATTTAACCATCTTTGTAAAGTATCTGATGAACAACCGCTGGTAAATGGTCTAACTCTAATTGGCGAATTTTATTAGCTACGTCACTAAAAGTATCGAATTGAAGTACTGGGCATTTGGCCTGAAAAATAATTGTTCCTTTGTCATAATGCTCATTTACATAATGAATTGTAATGCCAGATTCTGTTTCTTTGTTAGAAACGACGGCCTTGTGTACATTTGTACCATACATTCCTTTACCGCCATATTTTGGCAATAATGAAGGGTGGATATTTATTACTTTATTTTGATATGTTTTTAGCAAATGTGCAGGAAATTTCCATAAATAACCAGCTAGAACAATAAGGTCTATGCTGTAGCCCAACAAATTTGCGCTCGCCCAGTCGGGGCTATTAATTTGTTCTTTATTGAAAATTATTGATTTGATCTCAAGCCTTGATGCACGATTTAAAACAAATGCCTCTGGATTATTTGAAAGAACAAGAACAACTTCAGCAGACTTGTTCATGCGAAAATACTTAATAATATTTTCTGCATTTGTTCCAGACCCTGAAGCAAAAATCGCAATTCGTTTCATTAAAATGTTTATTTGGCTAAAAATTATTTAACAAAAAAAAGAATAATTATTTACAATTAGAAGTAAAACCACAACACAAAGACAATAAAAACGTTTTTAAACGCACATTTTTAAAGTAATCACTTGTTTTATTATAAAGTTTTTTATTTTTGCATCCTAATTAAAACTTAAAATTTAAATATTATGTCAGACATTGCATCAAGAGTTAAAGCGATTATTGTAGACAAATTAGGCGTTGACGAAAACGAAGTGGTAACAGAAGCTAGCTTCACTAACGACCTCGGAGCAGATTCGCTAGATACTGTAGAGCTAATAATGGAATTTGAAAAAGAATTTGATATTCAAATCCCAGACGATCAAGCGGAAAATATTGCGACTGTAGGTCAAGCTGTTTCTTATATTGAGGCTGCTAAATAATTGCATTTTAACTTTTTATGAAACTAAAGCGAGTTGTAGTAACAGGTCTCGGAGCATTGACTCCAGTAGGCAATAACATAAACGAGTATTGGGATGGTCTAATTCGCGGTAAAAGTGGTTGTGCTCCTATAACTTATTTTGATACTGAACTTTTCAAAACTAAATTTGCTTGTGAATTAAAAAACTTTAATGCATTAGACTTTTTTG
>ERZ1048068.2292-NODE-2292-length-13648-cov-4.510778_pt1 | contig 13648 bp, 11 predicted proteins | sample MGYA00383098_ERZ1048068 | MGnify/ENA primary metagenome ERZ1048068 (study PRJEB29581, sample SAMEA5548368) | metagenome | biome: marine; feature: coastal; material: water | depth 1 m | study: Short-term variability in the microbial, nano- and picoplankton... | reverse complement strand
TCCTGTCTTGAAGGAAACAAATCCATGGGCAGCAGCTTCAACGTCGGTGACGCCATCTTCACGGTCTGGAATTCCCCACGGGCCCTTGAAGCCCTTGTCGGTAATGAATGTGTCAAAGGTCTGCCCCATGACGTGAGCCGGCTCAGGGTATCCCATGAAATACATCGCGAGATCCACCATGTGAAGCAGGTCAATGAGTGGGCCTCCGCCAGACAGAGCCTTGGTCGTAAACCAACCACCAAAACCCGGAATACCGGTGCGCCGGATCCACTTGGCTTGCGCCGAATTGATCGTTCCAGCATCGCCTGCTGAAATAAACTTCATCATCTCACGGGACTCGGGACGCGCCCGGTTGTTGAAGTTGAACATGAGACGCTTCCCGGTCGCTTGGGAAACTCCAATCATTTCTTCGACCTCCTCTGCGCTGAGCGCGGGAGGCTTTTCACAGAAGACGTGCTTCCCGGCCTGCATGCACTGGATCGCCAGTGGCGCGTGGAATTTGTTGGGAACAATAATACTTACCGCATCGCAGCCCGAATTCTCAAGCATTTCCTCGACGCTCTCGAATGACTGCGCGATGTCGTATTTTTCAGCTGCTGCGGCGGCGGCGCCAGGTGCGACGTCTGCGACGGCGACGATTTCGCCTCCGCCTTGTTTAAACCCAGCTGCATGATACTGCAGCATTCCACCTGCTCCGATTACTCCAATTTTAGTTGCCATAATAATTCGTTCTTACTGGTTATCTCCGTCGAATGCCGAGTCAAACATTCCACCTTCATTGCGCGGGAAGTCGAGAGCTTTGGTGAAGGCGCAACTTTCGGTGGCACCGTGGAAACGCTCCATCCGTCCATCTTCCCATTCAACCGAGAGAGGTCCACTGTATTGGGTGTCGTTCAGGGCGACAATGATTTCTTCGAAGTTGATATCGCCACGTCCGACCGAACGGAAATCCCAGGCGCGACGTGCATCGCAGAAATCCGTGTGCCCACCGAAGACACCAACTGTTCCGTCACCGTGTCCCCACCAGACGTCCTTCATGTGAACGTGGAAGATGCGGTCTGCGAACTCGCGAATAAAGCGGACGTAATCGACACCCTGGTAGCCCAGGTGGCTTGGGTCGTAGTTAAAGCCGAATCGCTTGTGTCCACCAACGGCTTTAATGGCGCGGGCGGCAGTAGCGATGTCGAAAGCAATTTCAGTTGGGTGAACTTCGAGTGCAAAATTGACATTCTGTTCTTCGAAAGAATCAAGGATTGGCCCAAAGCGATTTGCAAAATCGACGTAGCCTTTTTCGAGGAACGCTTGGTCGGTTGGAGGGAACGCGTAGAGCGCATGCCAGATGCTGGAGCCGGTAAAGCCGTTGACAACGGCTCCGATCCCGGAAGGAAGCTTTCCTGCCATATAGTCAGCACCCGCGTCGACAAATTTACGACAAGCTTTGGCGGTATCGATCATCTCCTGGGCGGCACGCTGGCGAACTCCTTCAGGATCTCCGTCGCCGTAGATTTCAGGCGAGAGAATTGCCGCGTGGCGTTCATCGATATTGTCGCAGATCGCCTGCCCCACAAGATGGGATGAAATGGCGTAACACGCGAGGTCGTTCTTTTTTAGAAGCTCCCAATGATTTGCAATGTAGCTGTCGTCATTGAGGGCGGCTTGCACATCAAAGTGATCGCCCCAACAGGCGAGTTCAACTCCGTCGTAACCCATTTCCTTAACTTTTGGCAGGAGCTCGACGAGTGGCAAATCGGCCCACTGGCCGGTGAAGAGAGTGACTGGTCTTGGCATAATATAATTTGGTTTTTGAGAATTAGTGTTGGCTTGAAATGAATTGGGCAAACTGAGGAATCATTTGTTGGTAGATTTCAAACGCTCCCTCTTCAGGCTCAATAGTCGAACCTTTTTTGGCTTGTGAAAAATTACCCTCAAGGACATCGAGGTCGATTCCAATTGCATGTCCTGCCCGCATTGCTGCTCCGATAGTGGCAGATCCGGGAGCATCAAGACGATCTACAGGAACCCCGAAGACATTTGCGACGACCTGGGCGATTCCATCGTTCGCCGATGCGCCACCGGTGAGAGAGATACGAGTCGGATCAACTCCGAGCCATCCGAAATTGTTTCGCATATTGAGGAACTGACATTCTAAAACAGCTCGGACGCTTTGTTCTGGAGTGAGTGCGTTATCAGTAGAAAACACCGGACCACCGGTATCAATACGGGGTGTGATCTCCGGTTCATAAAACGGCAACATAAGAATGCCGTCGTTTCCGATAGGTGTCTGCGCAAGTCCGCTTTTTTCGAAGGCGGACCATTCGAGATTGAATTGGTCTTTGATCGCTTCTCTGGCGAGTGATCCGTTCTTAAAACAGATGAGACTCATGAAGCCACCGACAGGATTACCAAAAACATGACCGTAGCCATTTGGATCGGTCTTCGGCTCGGGCATCGCCGCGAACAAAGTATCGCTGGTTCCCAAACTGATGACCACTTTGCCTGGTTTGGCTGCGCCCATCCCGATGAGGCTACAGGGGTTGTCTCCGGACCAGATCACGGTTTGGCAGTTTTTGCTGAAGCCATATTTCTGAACAAAGTATGACGAAATCGGCCCTGAGTTGGTATTCGAAGGAGCGACAGGAGGAAGTTTTTCTTTCAGACCATCCGCAGTGGCATCCACCAAATCATCGTCCCATTCACCGGAAGCGAGATTCATGAGATTCATTCCGGCCCCGTCGCCTCGATCGATCGCGACATTCCTGCCCGCGAGGATGGAAGCGAAATATGAACTTACCAAATGAATCACTCCCGTTTCGACGTAGGCCTCTGGTTCTGTTTTAAAAAATTTCCGAATTTGAGATCCGGTAAAACGCTCCACGGCAATCGAACCGGACTTGGCGCAAACGACTTCATTTCCACCCACCGCCGAAGCAATCTCGGCACATTCCGCGGAAGTCGAACTGTCCATCCAGATCGGAGAGCTTTTTCGAGTCAGGCATCCTTCGATTTGCTCAGCCAAACTCTGACCGGAATCCAATTGAGAGAGCTTCTCGCCAAAACAAGAACGAAGATAGACACTCCCGTGCTGTTGCCCGGAACCGGAAACAGCAACGACAGAACTGAAGTCCACCCCTTTGGATTTCATTCGTTCCAGGAGGAGATCCAGGGCCTCGACCCACATCATGGGATTAGCATGGATTTCCCCTCTCACTCCGCCTTCAGCATAACCGTGGGCTTGTTGGTAGTGGGGAAGATCGTCTCCAAAATTCACCGAGTCCTCGGCCACGACGACACCTTGATCAGTATCAAGAAGAACCGCCGAGAGGCTTTGGGTCGAAGAATCTAATCCTAGAACGAGAGACATGGCCGAATAATCTTAGAGGTAATCGTTGAGCAGATTCTCAAGCCGCTCCTGACGTCCGCTCGTAAGTTGCGGAGGAGTGATACCAACGGCGTAGGAATCGAGGTCTTCAAGACTGGTAGATCCCGCTTCAACCTGACCGCCGATCCCTGAGTCGAAGGACTCATAGCGGGTCTTCACAAAGTCGTCGAACTTCCCGTCTTCGATAATTTTGGCGGCAACTTTCAAGCCACGTGCGAAGGCATCCATCCCTCCGATATGAGCGTGGAAGAGATCTTCGGGCTCGTGACTTTCGCGACGACGCTTGGCATCGAAGTTAAGTCCACCGGTAGTGAACCCACCCATCTTAAGGAGGCGGATCATGATGTTGGTCGTGCCGTAGAGATTGGTTGGGAACTGGTCGGTATCCCATCCGAGAAGCTCGTCACCGCGATTGGCATCAACCGAACCAAGAGCTCCGGCTCCGATAGCCACTTCCATCTCGTGCTCCATGGTATGGCCGGCGAGGGTGGCGTGGTTGGTCTCAAGGTTTAGCTTGAAGTGATCAAGGAGATCATATTCGCGAAGGAAATTCAAACAAGCCGCCGAATCGGAATCATACTGGTGGGTAGAAGGTTCCCGTGGCTTGGGCTCAATGTAAAATTGACCAGTAAAGCCAATCTTCTTGGCGTAATCGACAGCAAGGTGAAGGAAGGCCGCCAGATGATCCACCTCACGCTTCATGTCGGTGTTGATCAATGAACCATATCCTTCGCGCCCACCCCAGAAAGTATAGCCTGGACCGCCGAGACGATGAGTCGCGTCGATGGCATTTTTCACCTGACTGGCTGCATAGGCGAAGACATCGGCATTGGGTGAAGTTGATGCTCCGTGAGCATATCGTGGATGGGAGAAAAGGCATGCAGTTCCCCAGAGAAGTTTTTTGCCGCTGGATTGCTGATACTTTTCAAACTCATCAACCACCCGGTGAAACATTTCGTGAGTCTGAGCGAGCGTCTCCCCTTCGGGAGAAATGTCGCGGTCGTGGAAACAATAGTAGTCGATATCAACCTTCTCGAGGAATTCGAAAAAGACCGGAACGCGCGCGATCGCATTATCCAGCGAGTCACTGCCATCGTCCCATGGCATCAAAGCAGTGCCCTCTCCAAATGGATCACCCAACCCATTACGCATGCAGTGCCAATATGCAGCGCCGAAGCGCATGTGATCCCGCATCGACTTGCCGGCAATCACCTCTTCCGGGTTATAGTGGTGAAAGGCCAATGGGTTATCGGAATCGGGACCCTCATATTGGATCTTGGGAATGTTAGGAAAGTATTCGGACATGGTTCTATTCTCGGAATTGTGCGGAAGGATCTTCCCGACCGCAGGAAGATACTAGCAGAAATTCCTTTTCTTTTCCTATGATGGAATCCATCGTTCTTTTGTCTTAAATCGTCAAAATGACCATGAACGAACGAAGCCATCATTCCAAGGAAAACCCCAAATTCATTGAGTTTGTGGGGAACCTCAGATCGGGGCAGATCGCGCTTGGTTTGTTCGAAGCCCTCCCCGAGGTCATGTTCTGGCTCAAGGATCGTCGGGGAGCCATCGTCTTCGCAAACCGCGCCTATGCGGAGTTGCTCCGCCGCCTACCCGAAGATCTGATTGGCGAAACCGACGCCACGCTATTTGCCCCGACGATGGCCAAAACTTTTCAGGAAGACGACGAAAGCGTCATTAGCACCGGTAAATCGATGCAAAATAAATTGGAAATCATCACCCGGCAGGGCGGCGGAATCGAATGGCGAATGACTTCGAAAATCCCCTTGTTTGACGAAGACAACCAAATCATTGGAACTGCTGGAATCTCACGACGCCTGGAACACGGCGAAGGTCCTCCTCTCCCCACGCCCCAACGAGCTATTTCTGATCTGGTGGATCATATTCACGACCATCTAGATGATCCGATCAGCATCAAGGAACTTGCAAGAAAGGTCCACATGTCGGTAAGCAGCCTGGAACGTCGCTTCCGTAAATATTTCGGAACCACCCCAAAACGCTATTTGGTCCATGCCCGTATGGCGGCAGCTTGCGACCGGCTATTGAATACCACCTTGAGCATCGGACAGATCGCAATTTCCCTGGGCTATCAAGAACATGCTTCATTCACTCGCGCATTTATTTCCGTGATGCATATGAGCCCCCGAGAATATCGCGAATATTACTCCAGCTCGACTTAGAGATTTTCGGGATATTGCAAAAGCTTTCCAATCCGTTGGAGTAGAAGCCCGGCTCCCCCGCCATCGACAACGCGGTGGTCGAAGGTGAGACAAAGTTCCGTCTCGGTCACCGGCACGAAGGCTCCCACTTCATCACTCCACTTGGGCTTTTTGATTCCTGCCGCCAATCCCAAAATGAGAGTTTCATTGGGAAGCGGAATAGGCGTGCCCCATTTCAATCCGAAGGTGCCAAAATTTGTCACGGTCGCGATGCCTCCACTTGTTTGATCGGGAGTAAGACGACGCTCTCTGGCCGCGGCAACCAAATGTCTGTATTCTTCAGCCAACTCCGGAACAGTGAGCTGATCAACATTACGCAACACCGGCACCATCACACCATCCTCCACCTGAACAGCCACCCCGATATCGTAAGCTCTGGGATGAACGATTTTTTCACCAATGAGAAAACCCGCCGTAGTCGGCTCTTCCGCCAAGGCGATCGCGAAAGCCCGGAGGACATACAAGGTCAACCCAGGCTTGGGATTTTGACGCGAGCGATGTTCGAGAACTGAATCGAGAACCACTGGAAGCCCGACAGAAGCCAGAGGACGGGACCAACTGCGCAGCATGGCATCCGCGACGGACAGTCGCATTGGAGAGGCCGAACTGTGCGGCCATTCAGAAATATACTCCAAAAACTTTTCGAGATCCTCAACAGTAACCCGGCCACCCGCTCCACTCCCGGCAATAGCGGAAATATCGGCACCCCGCAATCCAAGTTCATCCATGCGCGCCCGCATCCGGGGAGAAAGATAATGCGCGCCTTTTGTTCCAGCGGGAACGGGAAGACCTTTGATACTAGGCTCCACCAACTTCGGCTCCTCGTAGCTTTGGTCGGCTTGCCTAAAATGAAGATTCTCCTCTTCCTCATCGCCTTTGGACGCCGGGGCACTCTCTTCGCCCATCGTTGGAGAGCCGGTTCGTTCGATCTCCTCTGCCGTCGCCTCCAAAACCCCAAGAAGACTCCCCACGGCATAATTTGCCCCTTCCTCTCCGCGAAGTTCGGTAATCGTGCCTCCGCACAAGGTCGTTACCGCCATAGTGGCCTTGTTTGTCTCCACCTCGATAATGTCCTGATCCGCGACCACTTGATCACCAACGCCAATTAAAAGTCTGACAATTCGGGCTTCGGCAATCGATTCGCCGAGTTGGGGCATGATAATGGGAACCTGTGGCATAGCGATTAGAGGTTTAAAAGTTCACGGAGCTTCTGCACAATGGATTCAGGAGTTGGGCGGTGTACCGCCCAAAGATCCGGATGATACGGAATTGGAGTATCCTTGGCATTTAAGCGCATCGGAGGAGCATCGAGAAGATGAAATCCTTCCGCGACAACCCGCGAGACAACTGCGGCGGTGACACCGCCCCAGGGAAATGCCTCGCCCAAAGCAAGGAGCCTTCCGGTCCTCGCTACCGAAGCAATTACGGTATCCATGTCGAGGGGTTTCACTGAACGAAGATCCACCACTTCGATCTCCCATCCTTCCTCGGCCAGACGATTAGCGGCCCGCACCGCTTCGTGAACCATCGCGCTGTATGTCACGACCGTAGCATGCTTTCCAGGCCGTGTAATTCGAGCGGACCCCAGAGGCAGTCCATCATAATCCAGACTCTTCGATTTAAGCCAGCGATAGAGGAATTTGTGTTCACAGAAGACAACCGGATCATCGAGCAGGACCGAGGCTTTGAGTAAATGGTAGGCATCAGCAACAGTCGCCGGAGTCACCACGACAATCCCCGGATAATGGGCATAGAGTGTTTCGACCATTTGACTGTGAAATGGTCCCGATCCCGGAGTTCCTCCACACGGCATCCGCATCGTAATCGGAACCGGTATTCCCGTCCGATAAAAATGCGTTCCGGCCTGGTTGACAATTTGGTTGAAAGCAATTGAGGAAAAGTCCGCAAATTGCATCTCCACGATCGGACGCATCCCGCTAATCGCCGCGCCGATTGCCATCCCGGCCATCGCATCCTCACTGATGGGGGCATCGAGCACTCGATCGGGAAATTCTTCAATGAAACCCTTTGTTGCCTTGAAGGCCCCTCCGAAGTTTCCAATATCCTGACCATACAGAAACACCTCCTTCCGCTCCCTGAGGAGGTCGAGTTGTGCCTGTTGAATGGCATCAATATAGGTGAAACTCATTGCTAGGACATCCCCCTTTCTGAAACCGCTTGCCAGTCTTCCTGATACGGGTCGGGCCCGGCCTCTTTTTGCGAAATCGCAACGGCATTCTGCACTTCCTCAGCGGCCTCCATCTGCCATTGCGTGATCTCCTCCTCACTCGCCAATCCTCTCGCAACAACTTGCGAAATTCCGATCTCCAAACAATCACTCCCGAGTTCGGATTCTTTGAGATCAGACGGAACATAAGATCCGTCGTCATGCTCTCCGTGCCCGCATAACCTCAACAGGCGTCCGACGACAAGCTGGGGACCGCCTCCTTCTCTGGCGGCCCGCACCGCAGATTGAATTGTTGCGAGACACGCTTCCAAATTCGTTCCATCCACTTCATGTCCGGCCACCCCGTATCCGGCGGCACGCTTCACCAGACTGTCGCAAGCAAACTGTCTCTCTCGGGGAGTGGAATAGGCAAATTGATTGTCAGCAACCAACACAACCAAGGGCAGTTTCTCCACCGCCGCCATATTCAAACCTTCGTGAAAGGATCCAGTTGAGGTCGCGCCATCACCGACGCAGGTCGCCCCTACCACCCCATCCAGTTTTCCCTGCATTCTTCGAGCAACCAACATGCCCGCCACCAATGACACCGCCGCCCCCAAATGGCTAATCATGGCAGGCATTCTCCGATCCGGCCTCCCTCGGTGAATATTTCCATCACGTCCCTTCATCGGCCCCTTCGCCGAACCCAGATAGGTTCGAGTGGCATCGATGATCTCTTCGCCGAATCCTGTTCTCCCAGCCTGGTCTCGAATCAAGGGGGCAAAAATATCTTTCTCCTGATCAAGCGTGCATCCCAGCGATGCCGAGAACGCTTCCTGCCCGGTTCCCAGATAGACACCGCCTACAATCTTGCCGCCCTTGTAGAGACTCGACAATTTACTCTCCAACGTCCGCGCCAGGATCATCACCCGGAGCGTCCGGCGCATCAATTCACCGTCGATCTGTTTGGTAGGCAGCTCGTTGGAGGTCGATTTTAAAAGAGACATGGGACTGGTTAGATTTCCTGTTCGATGGCTTTCAACTCAAGGAATAAGCTATTCCAACGCTCAAGGCGCGGTTTTAACAGAAGTTTTTGATCGGCAATACGGCGACGCACGATTTCGAACAAGCCACCATACTCCACATAGAACTCCCGAACGCCCTCTTTATAGTCATTGGCGAGAGATTCTGCAAATGGCTGCCTGAGATCATCGATACGCTCGGCGAAATTGGCCGAGAGGATTTCTTTTGATTTCTGCGAATAGAGAGCAGCGAAATCCAGGGAGCCAGCGAGATTCCCAGGCCACCAAAAATTCCAGCCGCCATAATCGCAGACAAAATAATCGTAAGGTAATACCGTAACACAGTGCGGCGCTCCTCCATCTGGCGGTCGAGGGTTCCGCGGATCTTCAAGTTGGCCACAGAAAGCTTGGACGCTTCCCCCAAACGATCAATGAAGCGCTGCCGGGCGCCAGAGAGGGAATCGGCATCAATGTTGAAATCGGGCGGAGTTTGCTCCAGTCGTTCTTCAATTCTTGGCACAGCGGTTTCCCAGTGCTTGCGACAATTTTGCACCAACTCGGATCCATCATTTCCGGCATGCGATTCGACGGCATTCTTCACCGCCTCGATAAGTCTCTTTTCGATACGCGTCGGTAATCTCTCACGTCGGAACAAGGAATAGAGACTTTGCACAAGGGAAAGCTGCGAATTGAGCGCTCCAAGCGAATCCTGTCCCTGCTCCAAAAAGACATCAGAGAGGGTCGAAAATTTTCGCGAAAAAGCGGTCGCCTGGCTGTCCCGACGAAGATGCACTTCGGTCTCAATTTCCTTCAGAAAATACTCATCGCTATCAAGAGTAATCCGGCGCTCCTGAATCCCCTGCTCAATCCGATTCAGAGCGCCTTGAGTCGCATCCCAAATATCGCGCAGAACGCGATGGCGGTCAAAATTACCGCTCACCTTTCGCTCAATAAATGACTCGAGTGGCGGAAACCCGCTCTGTTGCCAAATTTCTTCCGAAATCCCTTCTCCCTTTTTGGCCTCCCAAGCCAACCTGGCTGAAATTGGGAAGATCTGCGGAGTCTCTCCCGTCTTTTGCTCCCCCAGTTTCTCCATGTGCCCGACAATGACTCGTATATCATCTTCGGACTTCAGGTCAGCTTGCTGCAGCACAAAAATAACATTCTTTAACTGCTCTCTTGGAAGCCTCGCAACCAATTGCCAGGTATGAGCTCCCCATGGATTATCCCCGGGAAATGCAAAGACAAGAAGATCGGCAATGGGGAGAAACTTCTCGATAGCCTCGGTATTCCCGGAAATCAGAGCATCCGACCCGGGAGTATCTATGAGATGAAATTCACGAAGGAACTCGATAGGAAGAAATCTCTCTGCCACATGAGCGCTCGCATCCTCACTCCGCTTGTTCTTCCCGAACTGATACTTGATGATTTTTTCGGTATTGGGACGGTCGCTGACCTCGCAGAGCTTTTCTCCAAACAACCCGTTGATCAAAGTTGACTTCCCCGAGTTCGTTTCCCCACAAAAACAGACAAGGAACGGCCGACGGAGTTCCTTCAAAAAATCACCATCATCGACCAACGCTTCGACATCGATTTCACACTCTTCCCCTAAATCACGAACTCGGGTGACAACATCAGTAAAGCGTTGTCTTATCGCAAAATAGCGGTCACCGAACATGATTGAGGATTATTGGACGCACGGACGAATCGTTTAGGCCTGCCCCTTCAGCGCCAGCATTTGGGATACCGTGATGAACTTAAACCCCTTGGCAAGGAGTCCGTCGAAGGTTCGTGGCATCGCATCGATGGTTGGCTTGTGAAGATCGTGAGCCAAAATGATGGAACCGTTTCTGGATGAGGAAAGAATACGCGAACTCACGATCGATGGCCCTGGGCGCTTCCAGTCCTTTGGATCAACAGACCACATGATGGTGGGATAGCCGAATTCGGAAAAAATGGTATTTCTTTGGTCTGTTCTCAACGCGCCGTATGGAGGTCGCATGGTACGGGGTTTCACTCCGGCGGCGCGCACAATGGCAGCCTGCGTTTTCCTCATTTCAGTGCGAACTTCGCTGGAGCCCAGAGTCGTCAGCTTCCGGTGAGTATAGGTGTGATTCCCGATCTCGTGACCTTCAGCGACGATACGACGGACAATGTGCGGATGACGATCAACACAATTACCGATAACGTAAAAAGTTGCTTTGATGTTCCGGTCACGAAGTATGTTGAGCAATCGCGGGGTATTCTGAGGATGAGGACCATCATCAAAGGTCATCGCGACGTAGGGCTGAGAACTTGGACCACTGCGATGGGTGACGGTTCGTCCCCAAAAGCTGGACGGTAAATTGATACTGGGATTCTTCAAACCTCGACCAGCATAGGCAGGAGGACGATATGCCCCCTTCGTGCCGCCTGGCGGAACCACTCTGGAAGTCGAATTGGTGGACTTCTGAGCCGTGCCCTTCGACTTCTTGGAACCGCAAGACGGGAGTGTAATCAAGGCGCCGGAGGCTAAGAGCAATAGTTTACGTCGCTTCATAGTTAACTTATTAAAATATGCCAACTTCGCGGGTGCCTGTCACGCCTTCATCCCCCTCATTACGGGGATTTCGCCCTAATTCGGGCTATTTGACCTCATATCCCCGCCACCTGTCACGGGAATCCACTCCAAAAGTAATATCGTATCCAAGAATGGATTCGTGATCGAAAAGAAAACGAGCATCGAAATCCTCCCCGGCGAGAGCCTGACGGAGCCAGTAGGAGTCGTCTTCCCACATCCGCTCAAACGGAATTTCCTCGATCTCACACCAATACGGGATGGCTTCATCCGTGGCGGTTGGGATCCCTTCAAATTGAGTCGCAGTATACACGTGGCAGTGAATATCCGGGATGTCGTTCATCGCAAACCAAAGCTCGCCCCGCTTCACCGGATCGAGGCAGGTGATATGCAACTCCTCCTGGCATTCCCTGATGACACATTGTTCCGGCGTCTCTCCGGGATCAATTTTCCCTCCAGGGCCATTAATTTTTCCCTCTCCGATTCCTCTCAATTTCTCGATGAGTAGAACACGACTACCCTGATGAACAAACATGAGGGTGGCATGGATACCAGGCTCCCATTGCTCCCAATCGGGTAAGATTTTATGATTAGACTTTGGCATAGGCTTCGACCGTGTCGCAGGTGCAGACGAGATTGCGATCTCCATAAACATTGTCAACCCGTCCCACCGGAGGCCAATATTTGTCATGACTTAAACATGCCGCTTTCTCTCGTGAATAAGGATGATTCCAATCGTCGGATGAAATCATTGCAGCGGTATGAGGAGCATTCTTCAAAACGTTTTCCAAGGGGTCACTTTCCCCTTTGACGACCTCTTCAATCTCCCGATGAATCGAAAACATTGCCTCGCAAAAACGATCCAACTCTTCTTTCGATTCAGATTCTGTCGGCTCAATCATCAAGGTTCCCGCTACCGGCCAACTCATCGTTGGAGCGTGGAAGCCATAATCGATCAATCGCTTCGCGACATCCTCCACAGTAATCCCGCTCTTTTCGGAAATTGGACGTAGGTCAATGATGCACTCATGTGCCACCAGTTGATCTCTTCCGGTATAGAGAATTGGGAACGCGTCTCTTAATCGATGAGCCAGATAATTGGCATTCAAGATGGCGACCTCGGTGGCTTCTTTCAACCCGTCAGGTCCCATCATGGCGAGATACATCCAGGAAATAACATTGATCGACGCACTCCCATATGGAGCCGAACAAACCACGTTGGTGTTATCTCCCAACTCATGGTGTCCGGGAAGGTAATCAACAAGATGTTCCTTCACCCCAATTGGGCCCACTCCCGGCCCCCCACCACCATGCGGAATACAGAAAGTCTTATGCAAATTTAGATGACAGACGTCAGCACCGATCTCTCCAGGACTGGTCAAACCAACCTGGGCATTCATGTTTGCCCCATCCATGTAAACCTGCCCACCGGCCTGATGAATCTCGTCACATACTTCCTTAATTCCCTCCTCAAAAACGCCGTGAGTGGAAGGATAGGTCACCATGAGGGCTCCGAGGGATTCGCGATTCTGATCGATCTTCAAACCTAAGTCCTCGCGGTCAATATTCCCCTCGTCGTCACAATTGACCGGAATGATTTTAAACCCCGCCATCACCGCCGAGGCTGGATTCGTTCCGTGAGCTGAAATGGGAATCAAACAACTCGTTCGATGGGCATCGCCGTTGGAGAGATGATAGGAGCGAATTGCGAGCAAGCCCCCATACTCCCCCTGGGATCCCGCATTTGGCTGCAGCGAAACCGCCGCAAAGCCCGTAATCTTCGCCAAATTTTCAGAAAGGTCATCGAGCATTTCACGATATCCCCCGGTCTGGCTTCGAGGGGCAAAAGGGTGAATTCGCGAAACCTCGGGCCAACTCACCGGAATCATTTCCGACGCGGCATTGAGCTTCATGGTGCAGGACCCGAGTGGAATCATGGATCGATTCAGAGCCAGGTCCCGGGTCTCCAGACGATGAATATATCGCATCATCTCAGTCTCACTGCGGTAAAGATGAAAGACCTTCTGCGTGAGGTATTCCGACTTTCTAAGAAGCGCCAAATCGATCGAAGCAGTGTCCTCGACATCATCCGGGGCATTAAAAATACCACAGAGAAACTGGAGGTCCTATGGAGTGCTGGTCTCATCGAAAGAGATTCCAATTCGTCCATCTCCAAAGTCCCGCAGGTTATATCCCTGCGCGTTCGCTTCCTTCAGAATCTCGCAAGCATCCAGTCCGGCATCAACGACGACGGTATCGAAAATAGTTTCGCTTAGAACCTCA